>Ga0207892_1000010_pt1 | contig 158844 bp, 144 predicted proteins | sample LinPmetageLP54_FD_184063 | JGI IMG/M metagenome (GOLD analysis project Ga0207892, IMG submission 184063) | Marine viral communities from the Pacific Ocean - LP-54 (SPAdes) | ecosystem: Environmental > Aquatic > Marine > Oceanic | place: Pacific Ocean | collected 2010-02-09 | reverse complement strand
TGTAGCTTGTAGCTTGTAGCTTGTAGCTTGTAGCTTGTAGCTTGTAGCTTGTAGCTTGTAGCTTGTAGCTTGTAGCTTGTAGCTTGTAGCTTGTAGCTTGTAGCTTGTAGCTTGTAGCTTGTAGCTGTTCTAAACTCGCCCCCCATGCGCGACGATACCCGTGATTTCCTGTCCCTGTTCCTGAACAACACGCCCCTGCTGGACGTGCGTGCCCCTGTGGAATTTGCCAAGGGCGCCTTCCCCGGCACCACCAATATCGCTCTGATCAACGACGACGAACGCCACCAGATCGGCATCTGCTACAAGCAGCATGGCCAGCAGGCGGCCATTGATCTGGGTAACCAGCTAGTCAGCGGCGAGGAGCGGGAACGGCGCATGCAGGCCTGGCAGCAATGGTGGCAGGCCAACCCGGACGGTTATCTGTATTGCTTCCGTGGTGGACTGCGCAGCCAGACCACCCAGGCCTGGCTACGGGAAGCCGGGATCGATGCGCCCTTGGTTACCGGTGGCTACAAGGCCATGCGCCGCTTCCTGCTCGACGAGATGGAAGCCAGCATTGCCACCCTTCCCTTCGAGATCCTCTGCGGCCGCACCGGTTGCGCCAAGACCCGGGTCATCGAAAGCCAGACCAATGCCGTGGATCTGGAAGGCCTGGCCCATCATCGTGGCTCCTCGTTCGGCCGACGCCCCGGCGGCCAGCCTACCCAGATCGATTTCGACAATGCCCTGGCCATCGCCATGCTCAAGCAGCGGGCGCAGAACCCGGCCCAGGTATTACTGGAAGACGAAAGCAAGCTGATCGGCCGCTGCCATCTGCCCTTTTCCCTGCAGGACAAGATCAAGGCCTGCCCGCGCATCATCATCAACGAGACGCTGGAATCCCGGGTACAGGTGACCCTGGAAGATTATGTGGTGGGACCGCTGGAAGAGTACCGCCAGCACTTCGGCGACAAGCAGGCGCTCCACCATCTGGGAGAAGAACTGCTCGCCGCCATGGACCGCATCCGCCGCCGGCTGGGCGGGCTGCGTCACCAGCAGCTCCGCCAGCAACTGTCCGAAGCCCTGGCCGTACAGGGCATCAGCGGCGACACCGGGCTACACGAAGACTGGATCCGCACTCTGCTCAGCGACTACTACGACCCCATGTACGACTACATGCTTTCCCGCCGGGAAGGGGACATTGTCTTTGAGGGTAGCCGCAACGAGGTCATGGCGTTTCTGGAAGAACGCCAGACGCCAGACGCCTGAAACCCCAAGCGACTGTTGGAGCCTTGCTCGCAAGGCGAATAATCCGCATAACCTATTGGCGGGCATTCGCCTTGCAAGCAAGGCTCCAACAGGGATTTATCTTCCAGGCTGCGTTGTACCCTGGTATCCAGCACCCGGCGCTCTATAATCACCTTGTCGTGTCTGGCCGGACCCGCGACGGAATGTCCACTTTGTCCGGTAAGCCTCCCTATTGAACGGAGTCAACAATGCGCTTCAAGCTTCTTGCCGCCCTGTTTGCAGCACTGCTGCTTTCTGCCTGTAACGAACCCCATACCGGGACCTTCGTTTTCACCGCCATCCCTGATCAGGATGAATCGCAACTGGAAAAACGCTTCGGCGTGGTTGCCCTCTATCTGGAAGAGCAACTGGGCGTACCGGTAAAATATGTGCCGGTGAAATCCTATGCCGCCGCCGTCACCGCCTTCCGCAATAACGAAGTGCAGATGGCCTGGTTCGGCGGTCTGTCCGGTGTCCAGGCCCGTCGTCTGGTGCCCGGGTCCCAGGCCATCGCCCAGGGCCTGGAAGACCCTGACTTCAAGTCCTACTTCATCGCCAACACCAGCACTGGCCTGAGCCCGTCCGAGACGCTCACCGACGCCTTTGTCGAGCAGACGTCCTTTACTTTTGGTTCCAAGGGCAGCACCTCCGGGCGCCTGATGCCGGAGTTCTACCTGCGCGAGGCCTTCAACCAGTCCCCGGACCAGCTGTTCGAGAAAGTCGGCTTCTCCGGTGATCACAGCGCCACCATTGCCCTGGTGCAAAGCGGCGCCTACGCCACCGGCGCAGTGAACTACAAGGTATGGGAGCGGGAACGGGAAGAAGGCAAGATCGACACCGACAAGGTGCAGGTCATCTGGGAAACCCCTGGCTATCCGGACTATCACTGGACCGTACGCGGCGACCTGAATGACAAGTTCGGCGACGGCTTCACCCAGCGCGTCACCGACGCCCTGCTGGCCATTGATGATCCGGTTCTGCTGAATGCGTTCCCGCGGGAAAAATTCATTCCTGCCAGCAATGACGACTTTGCGCCCATCGAGGACACCGCCGAAGCCATCGGCCTGCTGGACGCGCAGTAACAGGATCGGATTTTGACATTCCATCTTGAGAACGCACGGCTTGGCCATCCCGGCCAGGTCGTGTTTGCGTCCCTGTCGCTGACCATTGCCGACGGCGAAAAGGTGGCGTTGCTGGGTCCTTCCGGTGCCGGCAAATCCACCCTGCTGGCCGCCCTGCGCCAGCAGCAGGAAGCCCGCTGTGCCTGGTGCCCCCAGGCCGGTGACCTGGTACCCATGCTGAGCGTCTTCCACAACCTCTACATGGGCGCCCTGCCCCGTAACCCGACGCTGACCAACCTGCGCAACCTGATCTGGCCCAGCGCCAGGGAAAAGTCCAGCGTGGGCGAACTGGCCCGAGAGCTGGGGTTACAGGACAAGCTGTTCACCAGCGTGGACCAGCTGTCCGGCGGTCAGGCGCAACGGGTGGCGCTTGGGCGGGCGCTCTACACCCATCGGCCCGTGCTGCTGGCCGACGAACCGGTCTCCAGTCTGGACGAACATCAGGGGCTCGATCTGCTGCAACGGTCGCTGGCCCGCCACCAAACCGCCGTGGTCGCCCTGCATGATCGTAAGCTGGCGCTGCAATGCTGCGACCGCATCATCGGTCTGGGCGACGGCAAGATTCTGCTCGATGCCCCCGCCAGCACCCTGAACCTGGGTGATCTGGACACGCTCTACCAATGAGCTCCGCCGTCCGGCAGCGCGTCAACACCACCGCCGCCCGGTGGCGTCGGGCCAGCTTCTGGCTGGCCGTGGCCGGGCTGGTCGCCCTGGCGGTGGCCGACCTGGACATCACCCGCTCCTCCCCCGGTAGCGAACTACTGCGCATGGGCCAGGGCTTTCTGGCACCGGATTTTTTCTCCACCGATAACCTTTGGCGGGCCCTGGCCAACACCCTGGCCTTCGCCTGGCAAGGCACCGCCCTGGCCGCCCTGTTTGGCTTTCTCATGGCCATGGCCTGGCATCACCGTTGGGTGCGGGGCGTTGCCGCCAGCATCCGCGCCGTCCACGAACTGTTCTGGGGCCTGCTGCTATTGCAGGTAGCCGGGCTGAGCACCGTCACCGGGGTGCTGGCCATCGCCATTCCCTACGCGGGCATCTTCGCCAAGGTATTCGGTGAATTTCTTGAAGAAGCCGATCCAAGACCTGCCAATGCACTCCCCGTCAGCCGCCAGCGCCTGAGCGTGTTCTTCTACGCCCGCTTGCCGCTGGTCTGGCAAGCCTTCAAGGCCTACGGCGGCTACCGGCTGGAATGCGCCATCCGCGCCTCCGCCATCCTCGGTTTTATCGGCCTGCCCACCCTGGGCTTTCACCTGGAAACCGCCTTTCGGGAAGGCAGCTACGACCAGGGCGCTGCCCTGTTGTACCTGTTCTTTGCCATCATCTTTACCCTGCGCTGGTGGCTGCGCCCGGCCCTGATCCCCGTGTACCTGCTGGCCGCTATCGCCTGGGCACCGCCGTTGTTCACCGGCCGGCTGGATAATCTGGTGCGCTTCGTCACCGTGGACTTGGTGCCACTACCGTTACGCCAGGGCGGTGGTCTCATGGAACTGTGGCACTGGTTTGCCATGCTCTGGCAGCAACAACTGTGGCCAGGACTCTGGCAGACTCTGGTACTGGGCCTCGGCGCCCTGCTGCTCACCGGCTTGTTGTCGCTGCTGCTGTTCCCGCTGATCTCACCATTGTTCGGCAACCGGGCCAGTCGCACCGCCGGGCATGGCCTGCTGGTGGTCATGCGCACCACCCCGGAATTCTTTCTCGCCTTCTTTTTCCTGATTCTGCTCGGCCCGTCCATGCTGCCCGGCATTCTGGCTCTCGCCCTGCACACCGGCGCTATCGTTGCCCACCTCACCGGCCGCTTCAGCGAAAGCCTGAAACTGCGCGCGGACGCTCCTACCGGCATCAACCGCTACGCCTGGGAAGTGCTGCCCCGGGTCACTCCCAATCTGCTGGCCTTCCTGCTCTATCGATGGGAAGTGATCATGCGCGAAACCGCAGTGCTGGGAATTCTTGGCATCCATACCCTGGGTTTTTATATTGATTCCAGCGTGGCGGAATTCCGCTTCGACAGGACCCTGCTATTGATCCTGGCCACGGTCATGCTCAATCTGGCAGTGGATGCCTTGTCGCGGGGGTTGCGCAAGCGGTTGCGACTGAAGCCTGGGCTGGGGTTATGAAACCAATGAAACGAACACGTTATTTTCAAGGCAGCTCATGAAACTCTATCAAGTCGATGCCTTCACCTCTTCCCTGTTTGCCGGCAATCCGGCAGCGGTGGTGCCGCTGGAACGCTGGCCGGACGATGCCCTGCTGCAGAACATCGCCATGGAGAACAACCTGTCGGAGACGGCCTTTCTGGTGCCGGACGACACCGGCTACACGCTGCGCTGGTTTACCCCCAGTGTGGAAGTGGTTCTGTGTGGCCATGCCACCCTGGCCGCTGCCTGGGTGGTGTTCAATGCGCTGGGCTTTCCCGGTGAGCGGATTCGTTTCAATACCGCGTCCGGTGCCCTGTACGTGGAGCGCAACGGCCAGACCCTGAGCCTGGATTTCCCCAGCCGACCGGCGCACCCGATCAACAACCGGGCACCTTACGAGCAGGCGCTGGGTATTCCTCTCACGGAGGTTCTTCAGGCTCGCGATACCCTGGTGGTGCTGGACAGTGCGGAACAGGTACGCAACTTCCAGCCGGATTTTGCCGCCATCGGCAAACTGGATACCTTTGCGATCATGATCACCGCCCCCGGCGATGACTGCGATTTCGTCAGCCGCTTTTTCGCCCCGGCCAAGGGCGTGCCGGAAGACCCGGTGACCGGCTCCGCCCATTGCACCCTAGTGCCCTACTGGGCCGAACGGCTGGGCAAGACCACCCTGCATGCCCGCCAGCTTTCTGCACGAGGCGGCGAATTACACTGCACCCTGAAAGGAGACCGGCTTACCCTGAGCGGCCAGGCACGCTGCTTTTTGAAAGGCGATATTCTGCTGTGATGACCCCCTCGGCCAACCACGACCTGGTATTGATTGGCGGCGGCCACAGCCATGCCCTGGCCCTGCGCATGCTGGCAATGAAACCGATCCCCGGCGTACGGATTACCCTGGTGTCGCCCGATGCGTTGAGCGCCTATTCCGGTATGCTGCCCGGCCTGATCGCCGGCCACTACACCCTCACCGATAGCCACGTGGATTTGTACCGGCTATGCCTGACCACCGGCACCCGCTTTATCCGCGCTGCGGTAACACAGATCTGCAGCGCCGAACGGCGCCTGACTCTGGATGATGGCAGTACCCTGGACTATGACTGGCTAAGCCTGGATGTGGGCGCCACACCGGACCTGCAACCCGTGGGTGGCGGTCACCCGGACATCGTGCCGGTAAAACCGGTAGCCAGTTTCCACCAGCGCTGGCAGCAATGGCGTGATCATGACAGCCCACTGGCCGTGGTAGGCGCTGGCGCCGGTGGTACGGAAATGGTCCTGGCCATCGCCGAACATCAGCGACAGGCCGGACACCATGGAGCCCTGTCACTCATCAGCGGCGGAGAACTACTGCCAGGCTACCCGGAATCCGTGCGGCGGCGCATGCAACGCTATCTGGATGACTACGGCATCCAGTTGCGTGAGCATACACGGGTGGAAAAACGCGGCGATGCGCTCTACGCCAACGAAGCTCCCCTGGACGCCACCCGGGTGCTCTGGTGCACCGGCGTACGTGGCACCCGGGTGATCGCTGACAGCGACCTGGACTGTGACGACAAGGGCTTTGTGCGGGTAAACGAGACCCTGCAAAGCCGCAGCGACAGCCGCGTGTTTGCCGCCGGCGATTGCGCCGCCTTCCCCGACAGCCTGCCCAAGGCCGGCGTTTATGCCGTGCGTCAGGCCAAGGTGCTGGCCCACAACCTGAACGCCGCCATCAGCGGGCAACCCTTGCAGGCCTACCAACCGCAGAAACGCTTTCTTTCTTTGCTCTCCGCTGGCGGCAAGCAGGCAGTGGCCAGCCGTGGCGGAACCCTGTCCGTTGCCGGACACTGGGTATGGCGCTGGAAGGATCGCATCGATCGCGCCTTCATGGACAAGTTCGATCGCCAGTTACCCACCATGACACCGCCTGCGGCGGACCCGGATACCCTGCATTGCGCCGGCTGCGGCGCCAAGGTGGGCAGTGGCGCGCTCCATGATGCCTTGCGGGATTTACAGCCTTATCTCAGCGACGGCATTGAAGCCGGCGTTGATGCCGCCGACGACGCGGCCATCATTCACTGGGCAGACAACAAGCGATTGGTGCAGAGCCTGGATTATTTCCCGGCCTTCATTGACGAGCCCTACCTGTTCGGCAGAGTCGCCGCCCTGCACAGCCTCAGCGATCTGTACGCCATGAACGCCACGCCCCACTCTGCCCTCGCCAACGTGACCCTGCCCTGGCACCACCCGAAATTGCAGGGTCGGGATCTGCACCGCTTGATGGCTGGTGCCGTGAAAGAACTGAACACCGCCGGCTGCACCCTGGTTGGCGGCCACACCATCGAAGGCCCGCAGATGGCCGCCGGCTTTACCGTCAACGGTCAGGCGGACCCGCAACAACTCTGGCACAAACGCGGCGCCCGGAACGGCGATCGTCTGCTGCTGACCAAACCCCTGGGCAGCGGCGTGCAGCTGGCCGCCATGATGCAGAAAAATAAACTGTACGGCCCCTGGCTGGATGCCACTCTGAACCACCTGCTGGTCAGCAATCGCATCGCCCAACAGGTCATGCAGGGTTTTCCCGTGCACGCCTGCACCGATGTCACCGGCTTTGGTCTGCTCGGCCATCTCCATGAAATCTGTCAGCAAAGTGATGTGGCCATGGCCGTCGATAGCGACAGCGTTCCCCTGCTGCCCGGCACTCTGTCGCTGATTGAAAACGGAGTGATTAGCACCCTCAACGAGGCCAACCGGCAAGTGTTGATGCATTGCGATACGCAGCAGATTGCTGAGTCGCTACTGACTATCCTGTGTGACCCGCAAACCGCCGGCGGACTGCTGTTCAGCATTCCCGAAGCGGCACTGGCCCAGGCCCTTGTGCAATTGCGTGAAGCGGGAGTGAACGCGTCAGAAATTGGTAAAGTCCTTGTAAAAAATGGTGATTCTTCGAGAGATATTCTTCTGCATTAGGGTCAAGGTGTTAGTGTTGAATTCATTGAGCTGAATGGAGATATCCCATGACCAAGCGTATTACCGGTATTCTCAGTGCATCATTGCTGCTTTTCATGCAGTTGATGATTGTGCCGGCCGCCCAGGCCGCCATGATCGGTAACGACACGGTAATTCAACAACAGGAGCGTGCGGCCATGAAGGCGCAGGTAATGGAGCTCATGGACCACAAGGTCGCCGCCAAGGCACTGGGTGATTACGGTGTCAGCCAGGATCAGGTGAGCCAGCGTCTCGACCGTCTTACTGATCAGGAACTGCAGCAGCTGGCCCAGAAAGCGGAAGAGTTGCCCGCGGGTCAAGGCGTGGTTGGCGTAATCCTCGCCATCATCCTGATTCTGGTGTTGCTGGATCTGCTGGGCGCCACCGACGTCTTTCCGGTTATCGATCCTATAAACTGATCCATGTCTGTCCCCTATGGCGAGGAGCCAATCGCTCCTCGCCTTTCACTCGTAAGCCTTACCCGCCCTTTCAACCTGGCATGCCTTGTCAGCCTGCTGGCTCTGCTTTCCTTGAGTGGATGTCAAAGTTTCCCGCCTCCTCAAAGTGCGCAGGTGGAAACCGAGCAGCAGTTGGTGGTGCCTTTTGTCCCCCAGGAAAAATACCAATGCGGCCCCGCCGCCCTGGCCATGATGCTGCAATGGGCCGGCAAGCCGGTGAGTGCAAACAGTCTGGTTGATGAGGTGTGGTTACCAGAGCGGGAAGGCAGCCTGGGCATCGAATTGCGTGCCGCCGCCCGCAGCCGTGGCCTGATGGCTTACCCTGTGGAAAACAGCGAGGCGCTATTCCGCGAACTGCAGGCTGGCCGGCCGGTACTGGTGTTGCAGAACCTGGCCCTGCGTCGCTGGCCTCAGTGGCATTTTGCCGTAGTCACCGGCTATCAGGACGAAGGTAATACCATGGTGCTGCACAGCGGCACCGACGCCGGCAAGACCACTCACTGGAACCGCTTTATCCGCACCTGGGCCCGTGCCGATCAATGGGGCTTTACCCTGGTCGAACCGGGGCAACTGCCTGCCAGTGCCGAACCGGAAAGCCTGTTCCGGGCGATTTCTGCCCTGCCCAATGCCGAGACCTTCTGGCCGGCGGCGGTAGAGGCGTTCCCGAACAGCGGCAAGCTATGGTTCGGCCACGGCAACAGCCTGTGGAGCCAGGATCAACAGCAGCCGGCGCTCGACGCCTTCCAACGGGCAACCCGCCAGGCGCCAGACTTTGCCGCCGCCTGGAATAACCTGGCCTACGCCCAGCAGGCACTGGGCGATGAGGAAGGAGCCCGCGACAGTATCTGCCGTGCCCATGCCCTTGCCCCCCAGGACAAAGCCATCCGCGATAGCGTCATGGAGCTGACCGGTCAATCCTGTCCCGACGAGGCCTCGTCGACCGGTTCCGTCTGTTGCGCCGATAACTGATCGCGCTGCTCACGTAACCTGGCCAGCTTGGCTTCCCCTTCCGCCAGTTGCGCGCCAGCCGATGCAAAGAACGCATACATGGCATGCGTCTGATGCTGCTCTTAATGCTGATAAACATGAACGTAGCTATTCTCAAGCAACAGATGCCGGCACAGGCAGAACAACTGCTGCGCCCCTTGCAACGCCTTGGTAAGCTTGCCGAGACTTGGGCGTAAATAATCGTCTCTGCAGGGTGCAGTGAACGCGGCAAATTTCCCTGCAAAACACATTGATAGCCCCCTTACCCATTGGAGCTTGTTGGTTATGGATCGACGTCTGCCCCTTTTCCTGCTGATTTTTCTCCCCGTCATCGCACAGGCCCAGATCGGCGGCTTTTCCCTGCCCGGCGTCGGCGACCTGGAAAAACAGATCTCCGGCAGCGACGACACCAGCAGCGGTGACAACGCCAATCCTGACAAGAAAATCCTGCAACAGACCCTGGAACTACGCCGCGAGATCGACAGCAACCAGCAAACCATCAAGGATCTGGAAACCTTCGCACGCCAGGCATCCACCCAGCGGGCGCGCCTCAACGCCGAGCTGGCCAAGGCCCGGCAACAGCAGGACAAGGACTGGGCCGCGCAATATAAGGACTTGGCGCTGCAAGCCCTTATCGAGAGGCTGACCAGCCGCCTGGATGCGCTGGAGAAGAACCAGAGCCGCCTGGCCGAGGTCAACGGTGAACTGACCCGCGCCCAGACCCTGCCCGAACAGGCCCAGAATGTGATCAGCAAGGCCATGGAGCGCATGGATACCATCCGCTCCCGGCTCAATGAGGGCACCGACGAAAACGGTGAGCCGCTCAGCGAAAAGCAGGAACAGGGGCTCAATACCGAACTACGCGCCCTGGAAACCCGTATCGAGCGCTACAACCAGGAACTGACCGTCGTCGACAAGAAACAGGATGTGGCCCGCCTGGAACAACAGTTACTGCGTACCGAGCAAGCCACCCTGGAAGCCCAGCTTGATGCCGTGCAGCCCCTGATCCAGCAACGCCGTATCAATCAGCTGGAAGAGATGGCCAAATCGCCAGAATCATCGCTGCCGGACAGCGTGCTGGAAAACAAGCGGATCCAGAATGCCAAGGCGGAAAACCAGGCCCTGCGTGAGCAACTCGCCAGCACCAGCCAGGCCGTCAACAGTCTGCTGCGCCGCGCCATCGACACCAAAACGCAATTGGACAAGGCCCGCGCCCTGTCCAGCACCGTCAACGATCAGATCCGCCTGCTGGATGGCAGCCTGCTACTGTCACGGGTGCTGTATCAGCAACAGAAACGCCTGCCGCAGACCCAGTCGGACATGAACCTGCAGAAACGCATTTCCGACGCTCGCCTGGAGCAATTCGAGCTGGAGCAAAAGATCCAGTCGCTGGATAACTCGCCCCTGCCAGAACAGGAAAAAATCAAAGGGGAGCTCTCCCCGGATCTGGAGCAAGCGTTTACCATCTTGCATCGGGAGCGGCGCGAGCTGTACGACCAGCTCAATCAGGAGCTGGGTCGGCAACTGGCTATCCTCACCCGTACCCAGCTCAACAAGGAGCAACTGGACAAGGTATCACGCAGCCTGCACAGCATTATCTCCGAGCAGACCTTCTGGATGCCCAGCACCCAGCCGGTGAGCCTGGAATGGCTCGGCAAGCTGCCCGGGCATATCACCCAGCAACTGCGCGACATGCCCTGGAAAGCCCTCTGGCAGGGCGCCCGCGAACTGGTTACCGGAAAATGGGGCTGGCTGGTGCTGGCCGCGATTCCCGCCATTATTCTGATGCTGCTGCGCCCACGACTGAAAAAACGCATCGACACCATGAACAAGGATGTGGGTTTCCTGCGCCGCGACAGCCAACTGCACACCCCGTTGAGTCTTATCTATACCGTGCTGATCTCGTCTCCCGCGCCCATCGCCCTGGCCGTGATTGCCGCTGGACTGTGGCGTCAGCCCAGCACTATCACCAGCGTACTGGGGGCCGCCTTGGCCCAGCTCGCCCTGCTCTGGCTGGTGTTCGAAATGCTTTACCGACTGCTGAAAAACGGTGGTATTGCCCAGCGCCATTTCCGCTGGGACAACCAGCAAAATCAGCATATGCGTCGCCGCCTGGCGCTCACCGGCCTGGCCTTTATTCCGATGACCTTCATCATCGCTTTCGGTGACCAGTGGCCCGCGCAACTCAGTAACGACCGGCTCGGCCTGGTAATCATGGTAGTCAGCCTGATCGTGGTGATGATCAGCCTGCCCTCGGTGGCCAGGAGCTATCCCGGCCGGCATTACAGCCGCACCATGAAAGGCCTATCCACCGGCTTGTGCGCCGCCGCCCCTCTTATCCTCACCGTGCTGATCGGCATCGGTTACTACTACACCTCGGTGCGACTGAGCGGCCACATGATCTACAGCCTCTACTTGGTGGTGCTATGGATTCTGCTCGACGCCGTGGCGGTTCGCGGCCTGGCCGTGGCCGCCCAGCGGTTGGCCTACCGGCGCGCAGTGGCCCAGCGGGAAGCCGAGCAAAAAAGCTCTGACACCTCCTCTGCTGCATCAGAAGCGGTGGAAGTGGAAGAACCGCAGCTGGACCTGAAACAGGTCAACCAACAATCCCTGCGCCTGATCCGCCTGGCACTGATCGCCGGTATCGGCCTGCTGGTGTATTGGGTCTGGGCAGATGTGTTCCACGCCTTCTCCTACACCGAAAACATCGTGCTCTGGGAAACCGCCGATGCTGCCGGCCAGGCCAGTGGCACCTCCCCCATCAGCCTGGGCGATGTAATGACCGCCCTGATCATCGGCGCTGTCACCTTCCTGCTGGCCAGCAACCTGCCAGGCCTGCTGGAGGTGCTGGTGTTGTCACGCATGGACCTGCGCCAGGGCACCAGTTACGCCACCACCACCCTGCTCTCCTATGTGATCGTGGCCAGCGGTGTGATCATCACGTTCGGCGCTCTGGGCTTGAGCTGGGACAAAATGCAGTGGCTGGTGGCCGCACTGGGGGTGGGCCTGGGCTTTGGCCTGCAGGAAATCTTCGCCAACTTCATCTCCGGCATCATCCTGCTGTTCGAGCGCCCCATCCGCATCGGCGACGTAATCACCATCAACAACCTGGATGGCACCGTCAGCCGCATCCGCATCCGCGCCACCACCCTGATCGACTTCGACCGCAAGGAGATCCTGGTGCCCAACAAGGTGTTTGTCACCGAGCGACTGATCAACTGGTCCCTGTCCGACACCGTCACCCGCATCATCATCAAGGTGGGCTTCGCCTACGGCTCCGACCTGCAAAAATGCCGCGACATCCTCATGCAGGCCGCCCGGGAAAACAAACGGGTGCTGCGTGACCCGGAACCGGTGGTGTTCTTCCTCACCTTCGGCGCCAGCACCCTGGACCACGAACTGCGTGTCCACGTGAACGACATCGGCGACCGCCTGGCCGCCACCGATGAACTCAACCGCCACATCGATGCCCTGTGCAAGGAACACGACATCGAAATCGCCTTCAGCCAGCTGGATATCCATATCCGAAATGGGGATGGCGACAAGTTGTGTATTGAGGGGGAAAAGAAGGAAAAATCTATACAGCAAGACGACAAGGGTCAGGCACCAAAAGCCAACGACGGGGAGCACAACGAAAGCAACGACCCCCGCTAAACCCGCAGGGCGGAAATACCGACCGGGTATCTCCGCCCTACGCCCGGCTCTCCAGAGGCCACACGACCGGAATAACTACTTCCAGCCCTGCTTCCAGCTCGATTCATCTCTTAGTGCTTTCCAATCAATAGAATCTGAACGGTTGGATATAACCGCCTCTATCAGGCAGTGAATGACTTCACCCTCTTCATCGAACTCGACCTCGGTCACCAGAAAATGTTTTTCTTTCTTTACTGGCTTGATCGCAGTCCACTTGCTGTTAAGCAGTTTTTTGGGATTAATTTTATTCATTGCTACTCTTCGATTACAACTGAACGCCGCGCTCTGCCGCTCGTGGTCAGCAGCCTCTTGTTAGATGCCACCATCAAAATTTCTTCTCGCCTCAAACACAAGCTGCTCGTAGTGAGCAATAGCCAGATCCAATTGAGATTTAAGGCCGATACTAGACACATTCTGTCCTTTATCTGTGAGTTCGGGGATATCCAGATACACTTCGAACGCTGCATCCGCACCTTCAAAGAAAATACGCCTCTCACGAGCGGTACCCCTATCCACTGCTTGGAATACGCCCTCTCCAGATATAATCAATCCAGGTGGTGCTGCCCCCTTATAACCATAGAGATTCATGCGAGGCCGGAGAAGTGGGGATGAAATAGAATGTTTATCGGAGTTATTTAGATCATAAAACAGCCAAAGCAATGGATCCGCCTTAATTTCTTCAAACTTTTTCTCCCACCACTCAAGTCCATCTTTTCCGATTTTTTTCACTTGCTCGACGAAGAGCTTCCTTAACCGCATACAGTGATGAGAGAAGTCCGAAAAACAAGGCACGATAGGCTGGATAGTTTGGTTTTCGGTCGAAGGCATCTAAAGAGACCCGTATATGCTGTGCTTCCTCCAGCTTGATCCTAGCTTTCGAAAATTTGCCAGCGAAATATCCGAATGCCCAGCCCTCATCTTGAGCTTCATCAAGAGTGAGCGTCTGCATCCCATCGATCAGGGCAACCTCATTCACTAAGTACTCGTCGTTCCACGGCACCAATGCCCGGCCATCAAAAGGGTTGATATTCGGCTCCGCCCAATGGTCTTGCCCACGAGCTTGATCTATTTTTTCGATGAGACCTCAAGCCTCGATCTCACTCTGCAAGAGGACGTATCGGTGAATTCTCATGAAGCCTCCTGCGACTTCTAACGCCCGCAGCACGCGCGGCTTTGTAGTGAAGGCGCAGCCGCAGCGAAAAAGCCGTCGCTGTGCCTGCGATTGTTAGAGATTTTTATCAACATACATATCAGTCGCTTTCACTAAGTCATTGATAAAACGAATGACTTTCTCAAGTTCATCACGCTTGATAAGGTGCGCTACAGGAGATCCGCTGCTCACCGGCTTTGACCGGTGGACGGCATCGCCTCGCTTACTAATCCAGCGATTCAAGGTAGCTCTGGACTTTGCTGGGTCATAGTTAGCCCAAGACCATCCTTCAGTAACATCAAAACCAAGATATTCTTCAAAAATCTTTTTTGTTTTATCTGACGTTGGGTTATGAAATTGTTTAAGGTCCGTATTTAATTTTTTTAATACGAAATCACCAACATAGCTACCCGCTACCACACCCAGCTTTTTATTCATTTCCTCAGTAAGCCTATCCTCAACATAGGTTTCCCAGGCCGTAAGCGCCATGACAAGCCCTGCTCGCTTCAGAACCTCGGCATTTGACGGAGGAGGATTAGCATTAATTGCATCGAAATGTGCGAGTAGTTCTTCAGCATCACTGATGCCGTATTCAAAGCTTTGGTATGCACGTGACATAAATATCTCTAACAGCGTATTAGTTAGAACGTTCCGTATAACCCAGTTCTGCATAACTCCGAGTCACCCGCCCCACACGATCCAGCAAAATACTCCCATATCAATCGGTTAGAGTGAAATGGCAAATTTCCTACACAGAGTTCAAAGGAACACTCCTTTGAACTCTGTTCCTGCCAACCTCGCACCCCGTGTAGGAATTGTCATTGAAATCAGTGCATTAAATTGGCCTCTGCAGGATAGCCGGAACGTTCCGTTTAAAACGGGCGGCTATTGCCAGCTTATGGGCAAGGATCTACGACCCGGCAGCGACTGATGTACAATCTCCTCACACTCTCCTGAGCCCTAGATAATGCGTACTTTCGTCCTCCGCGCCCGCGCCGCGCCCACCGATAGCCAGGCTCTGCTGGCCAATGTGGGTGGCGATGCCCATACGGAAATTCTCGCCCATACGCTGATGAACAGCCTGTTTGTGGCCCAGTCTCACCGGGATGATGTGGTGGTGCATCTGGTGCTGGAAAGCACCCAGGATTACTCCCGCACCATCAGTTTCACCGGGGCGGAGATGCAGAATATTGGCGGCTTCCATGAGAAAGCGTTGCTGGCCAAGGTGGCCAACGCCCTGGATGTGTCTCAGGGACTGGGCAAGGAGCAGGAACGGGCCGTGGAGCCGGGCATCCGGGTGCGGACACTGAGTTTTGAGCGGCTGGTGAAGGATCTGGCGGAGGACCATCAGCTGTATGTGATGGACAAGAAGGGCGACAGCATCCGTGAGCTGGATTTCGGGGAGAACCCCTGCTTTCTACTCACCGACCATATCCCCATGCCGAAGAAGACCTTCAACAGTTTGAAGCGACTGGGAGCGGAGAAGATCAGCCTGGGGCCGCGGATGCTGTTTGCGTCGCAGTGTGTGGTGTTGATTCAGAATGAGCTGGATTTGGCAGGGATGTAGAAGAATCGGTAGCCCACGATGTAGGAGCACCTCTCTCTGTGCTCTGCGAGTATGAGGTGCGAACCTTGCGAAGCACGGCTGTTCATCCTGATGAACATTGAGAGAACGGCCAGGCTCGGATTCGCGCCTCGAGAGGCGCTCCTACAGCGGCTTCGTCGTTAGCTTTCCAGCCAGACCTCTCTGGCCCACTGCCAGATAGAACTCCAATCCTCGTCCTCGTTGACGCCCTCGCCCGGTACCCAGAAGACGATCTGGCCGTCCTGGCCGATGGCGTAAACGCCCTCTTCTGCCCAGCACACCGGAATCAGCGAGCGGGGCATGCCCTGGTTCCAGGCCTGGGCGGCCAGCTCGGGGAGAAAGTTGTGGGCATAGTCATCGGTGACGGTGGCCGGTTCCAAGCTGCCGCAAATAATGTCGCCGGTGGTGAGCAGGAATTCCTTGTACTCCCCCGGCAAAGAAATAAGCAGCTGTTCTTCGATTTCTACCAGCCGGTCTTCGTCCGGCAGTTCCAGGGCTACCAGTGCGCCCTGGTGGCGTTCGCGCAGCAGGTCGATCAGGTCATCCATTTACAGCGTCCCGGTTGGCATTGTCAGCAGAATGGTTGTTGGAGCTATGCTTGCATGGCGAATTTCGCCTGGACAATTCGCCATGCAAGCATAGCTCCAACGATACAATTTTTACCCTTGGCGATGATCCCGACGGAACGGGAACAGGAACTGGTCTACCACGCCTTCCGGCACCTTGGTGCTGGCCCGGGTGCCGTACTCGGCAGCCAGCCGGTCGGGCATGATCAGGGTGCCGAACAGTTTATCGTAGATGGGCAGAAAGGCGGCGTAATTTTTGTCCACCGCCTCGTCTTCCGAGGAGTGATGCCAGTGATGGAATTCCGGGGTGGCGATGAGCCAGCGGATGCCCGGAAACCGGAAACGCACGTTGGCGTGGATAAAGATGGCGTGAAAAGACACGAACACCAGGTAGGCGTACACCGCCGACGGCGAAAAGCCCAGGATGAAGATGGGCAGGTAGCCGATAAATCGGTTAGCGATGATTTCCACCACATGCAGGCGCGAGGAGGCCAGCCAGTCCATCTGGGTGGTGGAATGGTGCACGGCGTGGAATTTCCAGAGCCACGGCACTTCGTGGAAGGCCCGGTGAATCCAGTAGCTGCCCAGATCGATAACGATGAGGATCTGGATGAACTGCAGCCACAGTGGCTGGCTGGCGATGGCCTGCTGGAAGCCGATATCCACCTTGTCGTGGAGCACCACCTGGATGGGGATGATGGTGAAGAAGCTGATCAGCTGCAGGCCCACATGGCTGAACAGGAAGTATTTGATATCCGTCACCCAGCCACCGCGCAGGGTTTTCTGAGCCGGGTCTTTGGGGAAGGCCCGCTCCAGCGGTATAAATACCAGGGCCAGCACCAGCAGGGTGAGGATGAAATAGTCGAGCCCGGCGTAGAGGCTGCGGCCGTCCACCGGCGGCACATCCAGGCGCCCGGAGCCGATCAGTGCGGCCATACAGGCCAGTACCATGCCGATGATGCCGTAGCGCTTTTCCTGATGACGCAGCACACTGAAAAAGCCACAGACAAAGCCGATACCGATGCCGATGAACAGGGCAATGCGCAGCACCTCGGCGTTGTAGAAGGCGCGGAATTCCGGTGTGGTCAGCAACTCCGGGTAGAGGAAACAGAAGCTGCCCATCAGCGCCAGAACCCCCAGCCCGATGGACACGGTAGCGGTGATCTTGCCCTGCCCGGGGGTCAGATCCACCTCTTCGTAACGTTCCCGCAAAAAGTCTGTCATCTGTTGCTCTCCTTCTGGGCCAAGGCTGCCCGATGATCCGTTCAGACACCACTACACGCCCGTAACAAGCTGCTACACTGCGCGTTCAAGAAACATAGCGACTAGCCATGAGCTTCTAGCTACAACGCGTATCAGCCGGGCAGAATACGACTGACTCCGTGTCCGCGATTCTTGCAACGTGGTCGCGGGCATGGGGTTATGCTGTTCCCCGAAAGTCGGATCGCGTTAGTAGATGGAAGCTCGTAGCTAATCACTGCTCCGCCCCATTATTCACATATTTGGTTATCCATAAAGTATGCCTCTCATTACCCTCCGCGACATTCAGCTCAGTTATGGGCAGCAGCCGCTGCTGGATCACGTCACCCTGTCTATCGACCCGGGGGAGCGGCTTTGTTTGATTGGTCGTAATGGCGCCGGCAAGTCCACCCTGATGAAGGTGATTGCCGAAGAGATCCATGCGGATGACGGCCAGATCGAGAAGACCCAGGGGCTGACCGTGGCCCGCCTGGAACAGGAAGTGCCGGACGACCAGGACCACAGCGTCCATTTCATGGTGTCGGAAGGGCTGGGCGAGCACGGTGCCCTGCTCAGCGAGCACGCGGAGCTGGTCCATCATCTGGGCGATGGTGACGACAAGGTACTGGCCCGGTTCGAACAATTGAGCAGCGAGATCGAGGCCTGTGGTGCCTGGCAGCTGTCGCAGCGGGTGGATACGGTGCTGTCCAAACTGAAACTGGATGGCGATCAGGCCTTTGCCGGCCTCTCCGGGGGGATGAAACGCCGCGTGCTGCTGGCCCGGGCGCTGGTACAGGAACCGGATATCCTGCTGCTGGACGAGCCTACCAACCACCTGGATATGGATTCCATCCAGTGGCTGGAAGAATTCCTCAAGAGCTACGGCGCCACTCTGGTATTCATTTCCCACGACCGGGCCTTTATCCGCTCACTGGCCACCCGCATCATCGAGCTGGACCGGGGCAAGCTGACCAGCTGGCCTGGCAGCTATGAGAAATACCTGAGCGGCAAACAGGCGGCCCTGGAAGCAGAAGAGCGCGCCAACGCCGAGTTCGACAAGAAACTCAGCCAGGAAGAGAAGTGGATCCGTCAGGGCATCAAGGCCCGCCGCACCCGTAACGAAGGCCGGGTGCGTGCACTTAAGGCCATGCGTGATGAATTCGCCCAGCGCCGCAATCGCACCGGCACTGCCAACCTCACCATTCAAGGCGGGGACAACTCCGGCAAGGTGGTGGTGGAAGCCGAACACCTGGATTACACCGTGGACGGCAAGAGCATCGTGCGGGACTTCTCCGTGAATCTGTTACGTGGTGACCGGGTGGGTATCCTTGGCCCCAATGGCTGCGGCAAATCCACCCTGATCCGCCTGTTGCTGGGTCGGCTGGCACCGGATAGCGGCAACGTGAAGCTGGGCACCCAGCTACAGGTGGCCTATTTCGATCAGCTGCGCGATACCCTCAACGAGGAAAAGAGCGTCATCGACAACGTGGCCGAAGGCTCCGATGTGGTCACCATCAACGGCCAGAACAAGCACGTGATCGGCTACCTGCAGGATTTCCTGTTTGACCCGAGCCGGGTGCGCCAGCCGGTGAAGTCCCTGTCTGGCGGCGAGCGCAACCGGCTGCTGCTGGCCAAGCTGTTCACCAACCCCTTCAACCTGCTGGTGCTGGATGAGCCCACCAACGATCTGGACGCGGAAACCCTGGAGCTGCTGGAAGAGCAGCTGATGAACTATCAGGGCACTCTGCTGCTGGTCAGCCACGACCGGGAGTTCATCGACAATGTGGTGACCTCCACCCTGGTGTTCGAAAACGGCGAGCTCAACAGCTATGTGGGCGGTTATCAGGACTGGTTGCGTCAGCGTCCGGAACCTGTGAAGGGAAAAACCGTCAAATCCGCCAAGCCAGTGCTCGAACCGGCTCCGACAGCGCCCAAAGCCAAAAAGCTGTCTTACAAGGATCAGCGGGAGCTGGAGCAATTACCGGAGCGGATCGAGCAACTGGAATCGGCACTGGAAGCGGTGCAGGCTCGCATGTCGGACCCGGCTTTCTTCAAGGGTGACCCGGCCGAGATCAGCGCCGCCCAACAGCAACAAACCGAGCTGCAGGCGGAACTGGAAACCACCTTTGCTCGCTGGGACGAGCTGGATCAGCTTGGCTGAATCAAGGAGTGTTTGTGTATAAAACGTGGTCCTCATTCGCTATCACGGCAATGTTTGTCCTGTTCGGCCTAGCGGCAACGCCGGGCTGGGGCAATGAAGTGGAAGACGAAGAACGGGCCGTGGAACGTCAGCAGGAAAGCGACGGCCAGGCCACAGCCGGTGACGGCAATACGGACACGGACAAGGCCGACAGCGCCGTCGCTGATGACCCGACCCAACCGGCGGCCGACCCGGCTCCCCTGCCCTTATCCCTGCTGGGACGGCAAGTGGAACCGGGCAGCTTTGCCACCCTGCACTGGACCCCGGATCAGTCTTTCGCCTCTATCGCCACCCCGGTGCCCGTGCTGGTCGCCCATGGCGACAAGGCCGGACCGCGGCTGTGTCTGACTGCAGCCATTCATGGCGATGAACTGAACGGTATCGAGATGGTGCGCCGACTCATGTACGAGCTGGAGCCGGACCAGCTGGCCGGTACCGTGATCGGTGTGCCCATCGTCAATCTGGATGGCTTTCGCAGCGGCTCTCGCTACCTGAGCGACCGCCGGGATCTGAACCGCTACTTCCCCGGCAACAAGAAAGGCAGTGCCGCCAGTCGCGTGGCTCACTCCCTGTTCAGCAATATCGTGCGCCACTGCGATTACCTGGTGGATTTGCACACCGGCTCCCAGAAACGGGTCAACCAGCCGCAACTTCGCGCCGACCTGGACAACCCGGACGTGGTCGCCTTTGCCAAGCACTTCGGCGGCATGACCGTACTGCACAGCCCCGGTGTCACCGGCATGCTGCGCGATGCGGCGGTGAAAAAAGACATTGTGGCGGTGACCATGGAAGCGGGTGGCCCCAACCGGCTGGAAACCGAGGCCGTCAGCTACGGCGTACAGGCCATCGATACCCTGCTGGAAAATCTGGGTATGCGTAAGGCCAGCCGTTTCTGGAGTGCGCCGCAACCGGTGTTCTATGAGTCGGAATGGATTCGTGCCACCCAGGGCGGCATTCTGCTTGCCGAGGTGGAGCTGAACCAGAAAGTGAAGAAAGGCCAGGTGCTCGGCACTGTCACCGACCCGATCAGCAATACCGGCAGTGCCGTCATTGCCCCTTATAACGGCCGGGTTCTGGGAATGGCAGTGAACCAGGTGGTCCACGCCGGCTTTGCCGCCTTCCGTATCGGCGAGGAAAAAACCACTGAGGAAGTGGAAGCGAAAGCAGAAAAAGCCACCCGGGAGAAAGAACAGAAAACCCAGCCATCAGAAGACAGCCCCGCCCACGACTCATCGGCACCGGAGCCTGAAGCAGACCGCGCCGATGACCTGAGCCAGGCGGAAGAAGAGGAAAGTCACTCGGAAGAGTGAGACGATCAAGCAGAGAGACAGCAAAAAAGGCTTCTTCCAGGAAGCCTTTTTTGTGGCTGCTTTAAAACCGGCTGGAGCCTTGTTCACAAGGCGAACGTATCGCTACCTCTTCGCTTTACGAGCAAAGCGCCAACGGGGCGGGGACTTGTTTACTGCACGACCAGGCTGTCGCGCATCTTGGCCAGGGTCTTTTCACCGATCCCCTTGATGGCCAGCAGTTGATCCACGCTGGTAAAGGGCCCCTGGCTGTCCCGCCACTGTACGATGGCTTCCGCCGTTTTCGGGCCCACACCTTTAAGTTCCTGCAGCTGGGTAACGTCCGCCGTGTTCAGGTCGATGCGGTTTTCAACCTGGGTTTTGGCTGCGTCCTTGACCGCTTCCATTTCCACCGCCAGAGCCGGCAGGCTCAACGCCAACAGCAGGGACATCACAACCGCTTTCAATGCTTTCATATTGATCTCCATTTTTTATACGTTGGAGACCACACCATAGGAAGCCGAGTGAGGAGGCGTTATCAGCCGGGGGTGACAGATTGCGTAAGTGGCTCAGGCAAGACTTTGTAGTATCTCGTCCACTACCGTTGTAGGTTCAGCGGCCTGGGTAATCGGACGGCCGATCACCATATAGTCCACGCCCGCATCGCGCGCCTGCACCGGCGTCAGCACGCGACGCTGGTCACCGGCATCGACACCTGCAGGGCGGATACCCGGGGTAACCAGCTCGAATTGCTGACCGCAGGCCGCCTTGAGCATGCTCGCTTCCTGGGCGGAACACACCACCCCGTCCATGCCGGAGCGCTTGGCCAGCTCGGCCAGGCGTTGCACCTGCACCCGGGGCTCGTCCGTCACCCCGACCTGCTCCAGATCGGCCGCTTCCATGCTGGTCAACACGGTCACTGCAATCAGGTGGGGCCGACGGGCATGGTTGGCGATGGCATTGGCCGCGGCTTCCATCATGCGCTGGCCACCGCTGGCGTGCACATTGACCATCCACACACCCATATCCGCCGCTGCCGACACGGCGCCGGCCACGGTGTTGGGAATGTCGTGGAATTTCAGGTCCAGGAACAGCTCGAAGCCTTTCTTATGCAGACCTTCGACAATGGCCGGGCCACTGCGAGTGAAAATTTCCTTGCCCACTTTGACGCGCACCCTGGTCGGGTCCAGCTGATCGGCCATGGCCAGCGCCTGGGCGGCATCAGGATAGTCCAGGGCGACGATAACAGGGCTGGCAATAGGCATGGCGATTTCCTGAGTGGCGGGTGGGCGTGGGTATGGTAGGCGTTGGGTTAAGCGGGTTCAAGAATTGCCAGGGCACGCTTTGATCGTCATGCAAACGGTTCCTGTAGGAGCACCACTCGAGGTGCGAACCGAACGTAGCGAGGCAACCCCAGGAAGATCACTCTTTAGCGAGCTGTAGAGCCCGGAAATGCCTGATCGCCCTGCGGTCGATTCCGTGCTTCGCACGGTTCGTCCCTCAAGAGGAACTCCTACAGCGGCTTCGTGAGAAATGACGAAGCCCTGGGAACTTCCAGACATTCCCAATCCAATCGAGGGTAGCTCGTAGCCTAGACTTCCTTGACCACCGGCTTGATCGAGCCCCAGCGCTTGCAGCTTGGGCAGCGCCATTGCATCAAGGGGGTTTCGAAGCCGCAGCGGCGGCATTTGTAGAGACTCTTGTCGTTGAGCAGTTGCTCGGACAATTGCTTGAGCACGCCCAGGTGCTCGCGGGTTTCCCCTTCCGCGCTGCCGGCCAGACTCATGTCGATAATGCGGTTGAGACCACGTACCGAGGGGTTGGCTTTCATGTATTCGGCAATAAAGTCCGACGCTTCCTTGTCGCCGTAGCGCTCCTTGAGCGTTTCGGCGAGCAGCAGGATGCGGCTGGTGCTGGGTTTCTCGGCACTGTAGTCAGCCAGCATCTGGATAAATTCCTCGTCCTTCTCCTGCTGCTGATAGCTGGTACGCAGCTTGTCGAGCGCTTCATCGAAGAAGTCGCTGTCCTGCACCCAGATGCGCTGCAGGGCCTGGATAGCGGCATCCCAGTTCTGCTCGCCCATCTCCAGCTCGCCTTCCGCAAAGCTGGCGCGGACACACTGCTCATCGAATGACAGCGCCCGCCTCAGCATGCGGCGGGCCGGATTGATGTCGCCGTCGCGGCGCAGGTTTTCTGCCTGCTCGCAGCAGTACTGAGCCAGCACCGAGCCCAGCGCCGGGCGGTTCTTGATCAACCGCTCGCCCATGCTGATGGCATTGACCCAATCGCGCTCCTGCTCGTACAGGCCCATCAGTTGCTGGCAGACTTCATCCTTGGCCTGACAATCCTGGTCCAGCATCTCCAGCAGGACCTGCTCGGCCAGATCGAAGATGCCGCTGGCCAGGTAATCCTGGGCCAGTTCCAGCTGGATTTCTTCCTGCACCGGGCGGCCATAGTCGCCGTGCTCCAGCAGGTGGGTATGCAGCTGGGCAGCACGGTCGAATTCACCCCGCTTGCGGAACAGCTTGCCCAGGGCAAGATGGGTATCGAGCCCCTCTTCGCTCACGTCCAGACTCTTGAGCAGCGCTTCGATGCCCTTGTCCGGCTCTTCATTGAGGAAGAAGTTGATGCCGGCCACATAGTCCTTGGACAGGGAGGCCATGCGCCGACGCTGCCGGCGCTTGCTCTCACGCCGACCGAGGAAAAACCCGGCAGCGATGGCAACAAAAAAGAACGGCAGCAGCCAGAACGATTCACTCATGAAAACAGGCTCTTCAGGCCGTGCAGCCCGATACCGGCCAGCAAGCCCAGAAACAGGCCAATAGCCAGTACGCCGATCACCAGCACGCCCAGGGAAACCTCCCAGTGCCATTGATAAAACAGCATATCCAGCGTCACCAGATCACGATTGCTGGTGACAAACAGAAAAGCGAAAAGAAATACGGCCAGTACGGCCAGAATTACCAGAATCCGGTACAGGTTTCGCATCGTAAGGTTCCCTCTTTACTGGCCAGGTCTGTGCCGGGCGGTAACAACAAACGTTTAGTTAGCAGCAGCCTGATTGCCGCTTGCGCCATTATCAACACCTTCACCACTTTCTTCATGCAGTGAATCGTTAACGCGCTCGCGCAGCTCTTTGCCGGGTTTGAAGTGGGGAACATATTTGCCGTGCAGCTCGACGCTGGCACCGGTCTTGGGATTGCGTCCCACACGGGGCGCACGAAAATGGAGGGAAAAACTGCCGAAGCCGCGTATTTCGATACGACCTCCGCCGGCCAGGGAATCGGCCATCTGTTCGATAAGCGTTTTGACTGCCAGCTCCACATCCTTGGGCGACAATTGGTTTTGCCGATCGGCAATCCGCTCAATCAATTCCGACTTGGTTAACGCCATTACAGCTTTCTCCCTGAGCTCCCAGCCCAGTGGGACCGGCACGATGCCGGTCCCCGGGAGGAGCCGTATTATGACTCGTTGCTGCTTTCCATCTGTTTCTTGATCAGATCACCGATGGTCTTCGGCGCATTGGCATCCTGCTGTTCAGACAGTCCGTCAATGGCTTCACGCTCGTCGGCCTGGTCCTTGGACTTGATGGACAAGCTCAGAACACGGTTCTTGCGATCAACGTTGGTGATTTTCGCTTCCACTTCGTCACCGACGTTGAGCACTTCGGTCGCATCGTTAACGCGGTCGCGGCTGATTTCGCTGGCACGCAGGGTACCTTCTACGTTCTCAGCCAGCTCTACGATGGCCGCTTTCGCGTCTACCGACTTCACTACGCCCTTAACGATTGCGCCCTTGTCATTAGCAGCAACATACTGAGCAAACGGATCGTCTGTCAACTGCTTGATACCCAAGGAAATTCTTTCGCGCTCTGCGTCGATGGACAGAACCACGGTTTCCAGCTCATCGCCCTTGTTGAAGTTACGCACGGCATCTTCGCCCTGCTCTTCCCAGGAAATGTCGGACAGGTGCACCAGACCGTCGATGCCGCCTTCCAGACCGATGAAGATACCGAAGTCAGTGATGGACTTGATCTTGCCGGAAATGCGCTCGCCTTTCTGGTATTTCTCTTCGAAGGCATCCCACGGGTTGGACTGACACTGCTTGATACCCAGGGAAATACGACGACGGTCCTGATCGATGTCCAGGATCATCACTTCCACTTCGTCGCCGATCTCTACAACCTTGGACGGGTGGATGTTCTTGTTGGTCCAATCCATTTCGGATACGTGAACCAGACCCTCTACACCTTCTTCGATTTCGGCAAAGCAACCGTAATCGGTCAGATTGGTCACCTTCGCCTTCACGCGGGTGCCTTCCGGGTACTTGCCCACGATATCGTGCCACGGATCTTCGCCCAGCTGCTTCAGACCCAGGGAGACACGCATCTTCTCGCGGTCGAACTTGAGTACCTTGACGTCGATTTCCTGACCCACTTCCACGATCTCGCTCGGATGCTTGATACGCTTCCAGGCCATGTCGGTGATGTGCAGCAGGCCGTCGATGCCACCCAGGTCCACGAACGCACCGTAGTCGGTCAGGTTCTTCACGATACCTTTGACTTCCATGCCTTCCTGGAGGGTTTCCAGCAGTGCTTCACGCTCCTGAGAGTGCTCGGCTTCCATCACTGCGCGACGGGAAACCACAACGTTGTTGCGCTTGGGATCCAGCTTGATGACCTTGAAGTCCAGCTCTTTGCCTTCCAGGTGCGCGACATCGCGAACCGGACGGATATCTACCAGGGAACCGGGCAGGAACGCGCGGATCGGGCCGATATCGACAGTGAAGCCACCCTTCACCTTGCCGGAAATCATACCTTTTACGATCTCGTCTTCGTCGAAAGCTTTTTCCAGCTCGCCCCACACTTCGGCGCGCTTGGCTTTTTCACGGGACAGACGGGTGAAGCCCATACCATCGTCGATGGCGTCTACGGCAACATCAACTTCATCGCCTTCGACGATTTCCAGCTCGCCTGACTCGCTAAGGAATTCTTCACGGGCAATAATGCCTTCGGATTTCAGGCCTGCGTTAACGGTTACCCAGTCGCTATCGATGGATACAACAGTACCCTTGATGATAGAACCACGGGCAACGTCCAGGTCCTTAAGGCTTTCTTCAAAGAGATCAGCAAAAGATTCGGTCATGAAATTCACTCAGTGTTTTCGCACATGCCAACCAGCAGACATGGGTTAGTAAAAAAATGAGACCCGCCCTTCCCCAGCTGGCTTACTTTTTCAGGGTTGAGCAGATCGGCCGCTTGACACAGAATCACCCCTCGACAGTGCACTATCGAAGGGTTTCAACAACGTGTGCTGCCTTCACACCAGTTGGCGTGCGGCAGCCTCTTCAAGGATCCGGTTTACCACTTCATCAACCGTCAGGGTGGTGGATTCGATTACCACGGCATCGTCTGCCGGGCGCAACGGCGCCACCTCACGGTTCATGTCACGGTCATCCCGGGTGCGGATGTCCTCGACGAGGGTCGCGAGGGTAGCATCAAAGCCCTTTTCCTTCAACTGCTCAAAGCGCCGTCTGGCGCGCTCTTCAGCGCTGGCGGTGAGGTAAATCTTGAGGGGGGCAGAGGTAAACACCACGGTCCCCATATCGCGGCCATCCGCCACCAGCCCGGGGGGCTCGGCGAACACCCGCTGGCGGGCCAATAGCGCATCACGCACCGGCTGCAACACGGCCACCTGGCTGGCCAGCTCACCCACGCTTTCCTGGCGGATGATGTTAGACACATCCTCGCCATCCAGAATCACCGCTGTTTCGCCCTCCTGCTCAATAAATCTCACCGGCAAGGTTTTCGCCAGTTCCACCAGAGCAGGCTCATCATCCAGTGCAAGCCCTTGATTTTTCGCGTGATAACCGAGAACCCGATACAGGGCACCGGAATCCAGCAGATGCCAGCCGAGACGGATTGCAACCAATCGGGCAACGGTGCCCTTACCGGAGGAAACCGGTCCGTCGATGGTCAATACCGCGGTGGACGGAGCAGTCATTTCACCTCCAGGTTCAAGCCCGCATGGGCGGCCAGCTGGGCAAAGCCCGGGAAGCTGGTGGCCACATTGGCGCAGTCATTAATGGTAATCGGGCCAGTGGCACGCAGGGACGCCATGGCGAAGCTCATGGCAATTCGGTGGTCACCGTGGGACTGAATCTCGCCGCCGCCGAAGCTGCCGCCGCTGATGCGGATGCCGTCTTCAAACACTTCGTGATCCACGCCCAGCGCGGCCAGACCGTCCGCCATCACCTGGATGCGGTCAGATTCTTTCACCCGCAGCTCTTCGGCGCCGCGCAACACGGTATCGCCTTCGGCGCAGGCAGCGGCGATGAAGATGGCCGGGAATTCGTCAATGGCCAGGGGCACCAGCTCCTGGGGGATCTCGATACCTTTCAGGGGCGCCGCTTTGACCACCAGGTCCGCCACCGGCTCGCCGCCGGCATCTCGCTGATTTTCCAGGCGAATATCCGCCCCCATCAGCTTGAGGATGTCGATCACGCCGGTACGGGTAGGATTGATGCCCACGTGGGGTAACGTCAGCTCGCTGTCAGCGGCAATGGACGCACCGACCAGGAAGAAGGCTGCCGAGGAGATATCCGCCGGGACTTCCAGCTTGCAGGCGGCGAGTGTGCCGCCGCCAGTCAACGCACTGGTGGCTCCCTCACGGCGCACTTCGTAGCCAAAGCCTCCCAGCATCCGTTCGGTATGATCACGGGTCGGTGCCGGCTCAGTCACTGAGGTGTCGCCTTCAGCGTAGAGACCGCCCAGCAGGACGGCGGATTTCACCTGGGCAGAGGCCATCGGTAGATCGTAATGAATGCCCTTGAGCGGCTGGCCACCGCGGATGCGCACTGGCGGGCGCCCTTCGTTACCGGTGGAAATCTGGGCGCCCATCTCGCGCAGGGGGCTGGCCACCCGCTCCATGGGACGCTTGGACAGGGACGCATCGCCGGTGAGCTCCACATCGAAGGCCTGCCCGGCCAGCAAGCCGGTGAGCAGGCGCATGGAGGTGCCAGAGTTGCCCATGTAGAGCGGTTTTGTCGGCGCCTTGAGGCCATGCAGGCCGACCCCGTGGATGGTCACCTGGCCATTGTGGGGGCCTTCGATGACCACACCCATATCCCGGAATGCCTGTAGCGTTGCCAGAGCGTCCTCGCCTTCCAGGAAGCCTTCTACCTGGGTCACGCCTTCGGCCAGGGAGCCAAGCATGATGGAGCGGTGGGACATGGATTTGTCGCCGGGTACCCGTACCCGGCCAGTGAGTCGGCCACCCGGGGTCACCACAAAGGTGGGGTTGGCACTCTTGCTTTGGAGGATGGTGCTGTCTGTCATGGTTGTGTTGTCACCTGAATGGTGGGCGCGGGTATAGGAGGTGCGCTCGTTCATGGCCATAAAATGGGCCCGCGCCGTATTGGCGCGGGTCATGATGCCCATCAGGGCATCGGAATCATCGTCACTCACCGCCTGACGGAAGCGCGCGATACCGTCGCTGAACAGGTCCAGGGACTGCAGCAGCGCGGCCTTGTTCTCGCGGAAAATGTCATGCCACATCACCGGATCGGAGCTGGCGATACGGGTGAAGTCGCGAAAACCGCCGGCAGCATAGCGGAAGATCTCCGTGGAGTCGCCCTGCCGGGCCAGGGTATCCACCAGCGAAAAGGCCAGCAGATGGGGTAGATGACTGGTTTCCGCCAGCACCTGATCGTGGTAATCCGGCGCCATCTGCAGCACTTCCGCGCCCATGGCGGTCCAGATCGCCCGCACCCGGGCGGTGGCTGCCGGGTCGGTGGCCTCGGTGGGCGTCAGGATGACCCGATGATCCCGGTACAGGTCCGCATCGGCAGCACCAACGCCGCTCTTTTCCTTGCCGGCAATGGGGTGGCCAGGCACGAAGCGGGAATAATGCTCGCCCAGGGAAGCATGGGCCGCGGTGATCACATTGCCTTTGACGCTGCCACCGTCAGTGATGATCGCCGTGCGGGACAGGCCCGGCTTCAGCGCACTCAACACCTTGCCCATGGCCGAAACGGGCGTAGAGACAAACACCAGATCAGCGCCCTTGACCGCTTCAGCCAGATCCTGACTGCCTTCGTCGACAACGCCGAGGGCGATGCCCTGCTCCAGGGTCCGGGCGGAGCGGGAACCGGCCACAATGGATCCGGCCAGCCCGTGCTTGCGAGCGGCAGCCGCAAAGGAGCCACCGATCAGGCCCAGGCCGATCACGGCAATGCGATTGAAGAGGGGTTCAGACATAACAAACGCCCCCGGTTCGCATTGTAGGAGCACCTCTCGAGGTGCGAACCGAATCTGGCACGGAATGCCGCAAGCAGGTTCGCGTCTCAAGCGACGCTCCTACGGCGGAAAAACCGAAACGATGGAGATTACCCATCCGCCAGCACCTTCTTAAGGGCGGCCAAGAAACGCTCATTCTCGCGGCTGGTGCCCACGGTCACACGCAGGAAGTTGGGCATGCCGTAGCCGCCCAGAGGACGCACAATCACGCCTTCGCGCAACAGACCCTGGTAAACCGGCATGGCGTCGCGACCACAGTCAAAGGCGATGAAGTTGGCCACCGAGGGAATCTGTTCCAGGTGCAGCTTCTGCAGGCCTTCGGCGATCTGCACCAGGCCGCTGGTGTTTTCGCTGCGGGAATTCTCGATATGGTCGTCATCGGACAGAGCCGCTTCGGCGGCCACCATGGCCGGGGTGTTGACGTTGAACGGCTGGCGTACCCGGTTCAGCACATCGGCAATTTGCGGGTTGCAGACGCCATAGCCGATACGCAGGCCGGCCAGGCCATGAATCTTGGAGAAGGTGCGCGTTACCACCAGATTCGGGCATTTTTGCAGGCGTTCGATACCATTCGGGTAGTGGCTTTCTTCCACGTATTCAAAGTAGGCCTCGTCCAGCACCACGATCACCCGCTCCGGAATCCGCGACAGGAACTCATCCAGGGCATGGGCGTTGAACCAGGTGCCGGTGGGGTTGTTCGGGTTGGCCACGAAAATTACCCGGGTGCGTTCGGTCACCGCCTCGGCCATGGCCGCCAGATCGTGACCATAAAGATTGGACGGCACCGCCACCGGCCTGGCATTGCAGGCCAGGGTCACCAACGGATACACCGCAAAGGCGTACTCGGAGAAAATCGCTTCATCGCCGGGTTGCAGGTAGGCCCGGGCGATCAGGTCCAGCACATCGTTGGAGCCGTTACCCAGGGTCAGCTGATTGGTTTGCACACCCAGCTTTTCCGCCAGTGCCGCCTTCAGGGAAAAACCGGCGCCATCCGGATAAAGGTGCAGCTCATGCAGATGCTTGAGAGCATGCAGAGCCTTGTGGCTGGGCCCCAGAGGGTTCTCATTGCTGGCCAGCTTGACGATATCGGTGAGGCCAAGCTCCCGTTCCAGCTCCTCGATGGGCTTGCCCGGCTCATAGGGCTTGAGCTGCTGAACGCCACTGTTGGCGAGTTCGATGTAGTCGCAAGTCATGATGACTCCTTTGCCTGGCCCAAGCGGCACGCCTGGCGAATTCCATGGGTTCTATCTAACGCCTGGCGCTTCTGCCATCCACGGGCTTCTTCACCAAGCACGCCTCAAAACCACTGTAGGAGCCATGCTTGCATGGCGAATTACCGAAACCTTCGCCATGCAAGCATGGCTCCTATGGTCACACTATCCTGAATACGGGCTACAGCACTGCTTTGGGGTACGAGCCCAGCAGCTTGATGGTATTGCCGGCCGCTTCCAGCTTGTCCAGTACCGGCTGCAGCTTGCCATCTTCCTTGTGGCCTTCGCAGTCCACGAAGAACACATAACTCCAATTGGACGTCCGCGAGGGCCGGGATTCAAGGCGGGTCAGGTTAATGCCTTCATCGCGGAACGGTGCCAGCACCTCATAGAGCAGGCCCGGGCGGTTCTTGCCGCTGATCATCAGGCTGGTCTTGTCGTTACCGGACGGCGGCGTGTCCTGCCGGCCGATAATGATGAAACGGGTAGTGTTGTCCGGGCGGTCTTCGATATTGCGTTGCACCGCTTCCAGGCCATACAGCTCTTCCGCCATTTCCCCGGCAATGGCCAGGGCATTCCATTCGTCCTTCAGACGACGGGCAGCTTCGCCGTTGGAGCTGACCGCAATGCGCTCTACCCCGGGCATGTGGGCATCCAGCCACTGGCGGCACTGGGCCAGGGTCTGCTGATGAGAATAAACCCGGGTGACCTTGTCACGACGGGTGTGCTCGCCGGCCAGCAGATGATGGTGGATGCGCAGCTCCACCTCGCCACAAATTTTCAGGCTGGAGGTCATGAAGGTATCCAGGGTGTGGTTGACCACCCCTTCGGTGGAATTCTCCACCGGCACCACGCCGTAGTGAGCAGCCCCGGCTTCCACTTCACGGAATACTTCATCAATTGCGCCCAGCGGTACGCTTTCCACCGCATGGCCAAAGTGCTTGAGGGCGGCCTGCTGGGTAAAGGTGCCTTCCGGCCCCAGGAACGCCACTTTCATGCGCTGTTCCAACGCCAGGCAGGCGCTCATGATCTCGCGGAAAAACCGCGCCATGGTTTCGCCGTCCAACGGCCCCTTGTTGCGCTCTTTTACCTGTCGCAATACCTGGGCTTCCCGTTCCGGGCGATAAAACACCGGGTTGGGGTCGGTGGCGGTCTTCACCTCGGCCACCTTGTGGGCCAGGGTGGCGCGATCGTTGAGCAGATCCTGCAGCCGCTGGTCCAGCTCGTCGATCTGCTGTCGCAGGTTGTCCAGTGATTCGGTCATGGCGGTCCCCGCTCAGCCGTTGCGTTTTTCGAAGTCCGCCATAAAGGCGATCAGCGTATCCACTGCTGCTTCCGGTACCGCATTGTAGATGCTGGCACGCATGCCGCCCACGCTGCGGTGGCCCTTCAGGTTCAACAGGCCCGCCTGGTCGGCTTCACTGAGGAACTGCTTATCCAGGTTGGCGTCGGCCAGCACAAAGGGCACATTCATCCAGCTACGGCTGATTTTTTCCACCGGGTTGCTGTAGAAGCCGCTGTTATCAATAAAACCATACAGCTTTTCGGCCTTGCGCTGGTTGGTTTCTGCCATGTTCGCCACTCCGCCCTGCTTTTTCAGCCACTGGAACACCAGGCCGGCCAGGTACCAGGAAAAGGTGGGCGGCGTATTGAACATGCTGCCATTGTCCGCGTGGGTCTGGTAATTGAGCATGGCAGGCACATGGGCGCCGGCCTTGCCGAGCAGGTCCTTGCGGATAATCACCAGGGTCAGGCCGGCGGGGCCAATGTTCTTCTGGGCACCGGCATAGATCACCCCGAAGCGATTCACATCAATGGGGCGGGACAGAATGGTGGAGCTCATGTCTGCCACCAGCGGGGTATCACCCACGTCGGGAACAAAGCTGTATTCCAGGCCACCGATGGTTTCATTGGGGCAGTAATGCACGTAGGCCGGATTGGCCGACAACTGCCAGCTGTCCTGTGGCGGTACGGTGCTGAAGTTGGTGTCTTCACTACTGGCGGCCACGTTGATGTTGCCGTAGCGGCCGGCTTCCTTGATGGCTTTCTTGGACCATTGCCCGGTATTGATGTAATCCGCGGTTTCGCCCTCGCCCAGCAGGTTCATGGGCACCATGGCAAATTGCGTGGAGGCGCCGCCCTGCAGAAACAGCACGGCGTAATCGTCGCTGATCCCCATCAGGCTGCGCAGATCCTGCTCGGCCTTTTCGGCAATCTCCACGAACACCTTGTCCCGATGGCTCATTTCCATGATGGACAGGCCCATGCCCTGGTAATCCAGCATTTCCTGACGGGCCTGCTCCAGAACGTCCGTCGGCAACGCCGCGGGACCTGCGCAGAAGTTATAGGCGCGGGACATGCATTTTCTCCGTGACTAGATTGAAAGTACCAAACCGGTGAATCAAAGAAGCCCGGTAACACCGGGCTCGGGTTGTTGCTTACTATTGTCTTTCAAGCAGCCCGTAGGAGCGGCGCTTGAGCCGCGAATCGTACTTGGCACGGCTTGTCGCGAGCACGTTCGCGGCTCAAGCGCCGCTCCTACAGCAGCCTTTTATTCCTCGGCATCGTCGGAGGCGTCAGACTCCGGCGCTTCAGAGGTAACGTCCCCTTCCAGCACCTCGCCCTCTTCGATGTCGTCCTCGTCACCGTCCAGGTCGGGGATGGTGGCCAGACCACACAACTTCTCGCCGTCGCCCAGACGAATCAGACGCACACCCTGGGTGTTACGGCTGGAGGTGCTGACCTGATTGACGCCGGTGCGCACCAGGGTACCTTGGTTGGAGATCAGCATGATGTCCTCTTCACCAAACACCTGGGCAGCGCCGACCAGCTCACCGTTACGCTCGTTGACCACCATGGCGATGACGCCCTGGCCACCACGACCCTTGGTCGGGTAGTCAGTCAACGGGGTGCGCTTGCCGTAGCCGTTTTCGGAGGCAGTCAGAATCTGGCCCTCTGCTTCCGGCACGATCAGGGAAATCACGTCCACGCCATCGGCCAGTTTGATGCCGCGCACACCACGGGCCAGACGGCTCATGACACGCACCTTGGACTGATGGAACCGCACGGCCTTGCCGTTGCGGGCTACCAGCATCACATCTTCGTCGCCGTGGGTAATAGCCACATTCACCAGATGCTCGCCTTCCTGCAGTTTCACGGCAATCAGGCCGGAGCTGCGCGGACGGGCAAAGTTGGCCAGGGCGGTACGCTTGACGATACCGCTGGAGGTGGCCATGAAGATAAACGGACCAGGCACGGTATCGACTACCGCTTCTGCCTCGACCTCATCACTGTCGACGGCGTCTTCGATCACCTCTTCCGCATCGATGACGTCATCTTCCTCGGTTTCCACCTCCACGCCAGCGGCTTTCTGCTGGCGTACCATTTCCGCATCGAGACGCAGGATGGCGGTAATACGCTCGTCGTTGCCCAGTGCCGGCAGCAGATTGACGATGGGCTTGCCACGGGACGCCCGGCCACCTTGCGGCAACTCGAAGGTACGCAACCAGAAGACCTTGCCAGCGTCGGTGAACAACAACAGGGTGTCGTGGGTGCCCGCCACCAGCAGGTGCTCCACGTAATCCTCGTCTTTAAGCTGGCCGGCAGACTTGCCACGGCCACCACGCTTCTGCGCCCGGTAGGTATCGATGGGCTGCATCTTGGCGTAGCCACTGTTGGACAGGGTCACTACCACGGTTTCTTCGGCGATCAGGTCTTCCATGCTCAGGTCGAGACGGGAGGTGACGATTTCGGAACGGCGCTCGTCGGCATATTCCTCACGGACCGCCTTCAGTTCATCACGGATCACTTCCATCAGACGTTCGGGGTTACCCAGAATCTTCAGCAGTTCGGCAATCTGCTCCAGCAGTTCCTGGTAATCGTTGATCAGTTTTTCCCGTTCCAGACCGGTCAGCTTCTGCAGACGCAGATCCAGAATGGCCTGGGCCTGTTCCGGGCTCAGGTAATAAAGGCCATCACGCAGACCGAACTGCTCATCGAGGCCATCCGGGCGAGCCGCGTTTTCACCACCGGCGCGCTCCAGCATTTGCAGTACATCGCCGGGGGTCCAGCCTTTGCCCAGAAGTTTTTCCTTGGCTTCCGCGCCGCTGGGGGACGCCTTGATCAGCGCAATCACCGGATCGATATTGCTCAGCGCCACCGCCAGACCTTCTAGCAAGTGGGCCTTTTCGCGGGCCTTGCGCAGTTCGAACACGGTACGGCGAGTCACCACTTCACGGCGGTGACGAATAAAGGCATCCAGCAGCTCACGCAAGTTGAGGGTCTTGGGCTGACCATCGACCAGAGCTACGGTGTTGATACCAAACACCGACTCCATCTGGGTCTGCTGATACAGATTATTGAGCACCACCTCGGCGTTCTCGCCGCGACGCAGCTCGATCACAATGCGCATGCCCTCTTTGTCGGACTCATCGCGCAGCTCGGTGATACCTTCAATCTTCTTGTCTTTCACCAACTCGGCGATCTTCTCGATCAACCGCGCCTTGTTCACCTGGTAGGGAATCTCGTGGACGATAATGGCTTCTTTGCCACTTTTGTCGGTCGGCTCAATCTCGGCACGGGCACGCATATAGACGCGGCCACGGCCGGTACGGTAGGCCTGCACGATCCCGGCGCGACCGTTAATGATGCCGGCGGTGGGGAAATCCGGGCCCTTGATGTATTCCATCAGGTCGTCCGGCGTCAGGCTGTCGTCGTCGATCAGCGCCAGACAGCCGTCTACCACTTCGCCCAGGTTATGCGGCGGAATATTGGTGGCCATGCCGACGGCGATACCGGAGGAGCCGTTCACCAGCAGGTTGGGCACCCGGGTGGGCATCACATCGGGAATCTTTTCCGTGCCGTCATAGTTATCGACGAAATCCACGGTTTCCTTGTCCAGATCGGCCAGCAGCTCGTGGGCGATCTTGGCCATGCGCACTTCGGTGTAACGCATGGCGGCTGCGGAATCCCCGTCGATGGAACCAAAGTTACCCTGACCATCCACCAGCATGTAGCGCAGGGAAAACGGCTGCGCCATCCGCACGATGGTGTCGTAAACGGCGGAGTCACCATGGGGGTGGTACTTACCGATAACGTCACCGACCACACGGGCGGATTTCTTGTAAGCCTTGTTCCAGTCGTTGTTCAGCTCGTGCATGGCGAACAGTACGCGGCGATGCACCGGCTTGAGGCCGTCGCGCACATCCGGCAACGCCCGCCCAACGATCACGCTCATGGCGTAATCCAGGTACGACTGTTTGAGTTCGTCTTCGATGTTGACCGGGGTAACTTCTCTGGCGAGATCCGTCATAGCGATCCTTACTTTCCACAAGTATCGGGAAAGCCCCTGCGGCTTTCCCAAGCCGGCCCTTGATCAGGGCCGTTTTCACAGCGTGCCGATGGCACCCTGTGCAGTCTGTTCTTATGACAGCCCGCTCGCTGCCGACAGCGGCGGACCGGGCGTACATTCCTGCTCCTGGCACGAAGCCCGGAAAAGCCCCGGATGATAGCACAACCGGGCGGCTTCGGCGCCATAGTCCACCGCCATTGTTATCTTGGCGGCAAGAGCGCCGCTGACACGCTATACTGCGGCCTCAATTTGAGGGCAAGCCCCTCTAGCAGGCTGCTGAAAAGCCCGCCAAGATATCAAGGAGTTATGCATGAGCGACAATCAGGCTGACCTGATCGTCCACGCCCGCTGGATTGCCCCGGTCGCGCAGGACAAGGCGCCCAGTGCCGAGGTACTGGAAAACCATGCCCTGGTCGTCCGAGATGGCCAGATTATCGACCTGCTGCCCGGCGCCCTGGCCAACGAAAAATGGCAGGCTGATACGGTCACCCGGCTGGACAGCCACCTGCTGATTCCCGGCCTGATCAATGCCCATACCCATGCCGCCATGAACCTGCTGCGTGGTATCGCCGATGACCTGCCGCTGATGACCTGGCTGGAAAAGCACATCTGGCCGGCGGAAGGCCAGTTTGTCAGCGAGCAATTTGTGTTCGATGGCACCCGGCTGGCGGCGGCGGAGATGATTCGCTCTGGCACCACCTGCTTTGCCGACCAGTACTTCTTCCCGGCCAGCGCCGCACGCGCCACCGTGGAAGCCGGCCTGCGCGCCAGCCTGTTCTGCCCGATTCTGGATTTCCCCACGCCCATGGGCGCCGGGCCGGAGGACTACCTGCGCCTGGCCACCGATGCCATGGACGAGTGGCGCCATGACCCGCGCATCCAGATCGGTTTCGGCCCACACGCTCCCTATACCGTGTCCGACGGCCCCCTGCAGAAGGTGCTGACCCTGGCCGAGGAGCTGGACGTGCCGATGATGATGCACGTGCACGAAACCGCCGGAGAGATCCAGATGGCAGTTGGCAACACCGGTGAGCGGCCGCTCACTCGCCTGAAAAACCTGGGCCTGCTCTCGCCACGTCTGCTGGCGGTGCACATGACCCAGCTCACCGAGGACGAAATTGCGTTGGTGGCCGAAACTGGCACCCAGGTCGTGCACTGCCCGGAATCCAATCTGAAGCTGGCCAGCGGCTTTGCACCGGTGGAAACACTGCGCAAGGCCGGGGTCAACGTGGCCCTGGGCACCGACGGTGCCGCCAGCAACAACGATCTGGACATGATCGGCGAGGCCCGCATGGCCGCCTTCCTGGGCAAGGGCGTCAGTCTCCAGGCCGACGCTCTGCCCGCCGCCGAAATACTGCAGATGGCCACCCTGAACGGGGCCCGCGCCCTGGGCCGGGACGACCAACTCGGTTCACTGGAAATTGGCAAACAGGCGGATATGGTAGCGGTGGATCTGAACCGTCTGGAGACCCAGCCGGTCTATGATCCGGTGGCGCAACTGATCTATGCCGCCAGCCGCGATCAGGTGACACATACCTGGGTGGGAGGGCGCTGTTTAATGGACAACCGCAAACTCACCACCCTCAACGAAGCCGTGATCCTCAAGAATGCCCAGCAGTGGCAGGAAAAAATTGCCGGAGCCGACCGTGACTGAACAGCAACCGCAGATTCCCCCCTCTACCCAACAGAATGTAGACGCCGGCGAAATCGCCAAATTCAATGCCTTGGCAGAGCAGTGGTGGGACCCCAATTCCGAGTTTCGCCCGCTGCACGACATTAACCCGCTGCGTCTCAATTACATCGACGAACGCGTCAGCCTGCCCGGCAAGACCGTCATCGACATCGGCTGCGGCGGCGGCCTGCTCTCCGAGGGCATGGCCCGGCGTGGAGCCGAGGTCACCGGCATTGACATGGGTGAAGCGCCGCTGTCGGTGGCACGTATCCACGCGGAGAAAGCCGGCGTGGCGGTGGAATACCGGCAGATTCCGGCGGAGCAAATCGCCGAGGAGCGGCCCGCGCAGTATGACGTGGTCACCTGCCTGGAAATGCTCGAGCACGTGCCCGACCCCTCCTCCGTGATTCGGGCCTGTGCCACCTTGGTGAAACCCGGCGGGCAGATATTCTTCAGCACCATCAACCGCAATCCCAAGGCCTTTCTGTTTGCCATCGTCGGTGCCGAATATGTGTTGCGCCTACTGCCGCGGGGCACCCACGAATACGCCAAGCTGATCAAGCCCTCGGAACTGGCCGGCTGGGCCCGGGACGCGGGGCTGGAAGTGAAAGACACCACCGGCATGGTCTACAACCCCCTGACCCAGGTGTACAAGCTGAACCGGGATGTGTCGGTGAACTACCTGATGCACGCGGTTAAAGCAGAATAATTTTCCCTGTAGGAGCGCCGCTTGAGGCGCGAAAAAACAGTTTCGAGGTACGAGTAACGCGTTGCGAAAGACATGACAGGTTTTGCTTTTCGCAACTCGAACCTCGTTACTCGCTTCGCTCGTTTCGCGCCTCAAGCGGCGCCCCTGCAGCGGCGTTGTAGAGAGAATCTATGAACAAGCTTGAAGCCGTTTATTTCGACCTGGACGGCACCCTGATTGATACCGCTCCGGATTTTTATACGGTGCTCAATACCCTGCTGAAACAACATGGGCGGCCGGAAGTCAGCTATTCCGCAGTGCGCGCCAATGTCTCCAACGGTGCCCGCGCGCTCACCGAGCTTGGTTTTGGCGCAGGGCCGGAGGATACCGAATTTCCGCCGCTACTGGATGAACTTCTGAACGCCTACGAGCAGCATCTGGCTGTGGATACCTGCCTGTTTCCCGGCATGGCAGAGACGCTGGACTGGCTGGATGCCAATGGTCTGCCCTGGGGCATCGTCACTAACAAGCCGTCACGGTTCACCGGGCCGGTGCTGGCGGGCCTGCATCTGGACCAGCGCGTCAGTGCGGTAATCTGCCCGGACCATGTCAAGCAGCGCAAACCGGACCCGGAAGGCCTGCTGATGGCGGCTCGCCAGGACGGTGTCGACCCGGCCCACTGCCTCTATGTGGGCGACCACCTGCGTGACATCCAGGCCGGTCAGAATGCCGGCATGGCCACCGCCGTGGCGGCATTCGGTTATATCGACGCGGATGATGATCCCCACGACTGGCAAGCCGATTATTATCTGGAGCAGGGCAGCGATCTGTTACCCCTGCTGCACACAATGAACACAAGGAGTACCGCATGAGCGAATTGTCATCCGTGAATGCAAAAGCACTGGCTTACCAATGCCCCGCCGATGCTTTCAAGGACCGCATCATTCTGGTCACCGGCGCCGGTGCCGGCATCGGCCGCAGCACCGCCCTGACCCTGGCCCGCCACGGTGCCACCGTGATCCTGCTGGGACGCACCCCGGAAAAGCTGGAAAAGGTGTACGACGAGATCAAGGCAGCGGGCGGCCCGGAGCCGGCCCTGGCGCCGGTGAACCTGGCGGTGGCCCGCCCGGAGGATTTCCAGGAGTTGGCCGGCCTGTTCGACAAGGAATTCGGACGCCTGGACGGCATACTGCATAACGCCTCCGTGCTTGGCGATATCACCCCGCTGGAACGCTACGGTGTCGGCACCTGGGATTCGGTGATGCAGGTGAACGTGAACAGCGCATTTTACCTGACCCAGGCCATGCTGCCGCTGTTGCGTGCCAGCGACGATGCCCGCCTGCTGTTCACCTCCTCCAGTGTTGGCCGCAAGGGCCGCGCCTTCTGGGGCGCCTATGCCGTCTCCAAGGCCGCAACCGAAAACTTGGCACAGGTGCTGGCCGAAGAGCTGGAGAACACCAGCAACATCCGCGTCAACACCCTCAACCCCGGCGGCACCCGCACCGACATGCGCGCCTTGGCCTACCCCGGCGAAGACCCGCAGACCCTGAAAACTCCGGACGAGATCATGGCCCCCTACCTGTTCCTGCTCGGCCCGGACAGCCGCGACGTCAACGGTGTCTCCATCGACGCGCAGCCTAAGTAAAAAGCCTGAGTTGAAAGTTCAAAGTTCAAAGTTGAAAAGGCGCGATCACGTTTGGAAACGTATCTGCCCGGTTCGGTGCCCGCGACTAAATGCAGCGCCGACACCGGACTCAAATACCCCCGGCCCTTTCCCGCGTTTCAACTTTAAACTTTGAACTTTCAACTCGCCCCCATTGACCTTTTCGCCGCTGCTTGCCGTAACGCGGTCACCCCCTGCGCCAAAGCGCTCCCTTATCCTGCCAGCGCATGCTAAATGTATTGCTCATAACAAGAATGCGGCATCAGGGAGATCACCATGCGCAGCCCCATTACTCTTTTCTTTCTTATCAGCCTGCTGTGCTCATCGCTGAGCGCGGCCAACCTGACAGAATCACAGAAGCAGCAACTCCAGGCACTACTGCCCGGCATCACATTGAATGACTCCACCCTCGAAAAGCTCGAGGATGTGTTTTACACCAGAGAGATGCCGGTTCGCAGCCGACTTAAAGCCATCAGCCAGATGGTGGGACTGGATCAGATGCCCGCCGGCAGCACCCTCAAACGGACCATCTGCATCTGGGATATCGGCGGGCGTAACGGCGTGGTATTCAATGCGGCTATGGAGCAACGGGCGCTGGCCCTGGAATACGGCATCAACCTGGATCTGGTGCCTTACACCAACGAAACCGTCATGGTGGATGAGCTCAAGGCCGGCCGTTGCGATGCTGCCCTGATGAGCGGATTGCGTGCTCGCCAGTTCAATCTTTACAGCGGCAGTGTGGATGCCATTGGCGCAGTGCCGTCCCAGAAGCATATGCAAACCTTACTTAAAGTGATGGCTCATCCGAAACAGGCTGGTCACATGGTACAGGGGGATTATGTGGTGATGGGCATCTACCCGGCGGGTGCCGCACATATTTTTGTTAACGACCGAAGCATCAGCTCCCTGGCCAAGGCTGCCGGCAAACGGGTTGCCGTTCTCGATTATGATGAAACCCAGGCAGAAATGGTGGCGGCCATCGGTGCTACCCCCGTTACCACCGATATCGTCAGCGCTCCCAACAAGTTCAACAACGGCCAGATCGATATTCTGCCCGCCCCCCTGGTCGCCTATGAGCTTCTCGAACTATATAAAGGCATGAGCCCGGATGGTGGGGTGGTCGACTACCCGTTAACACAACTGTCCATGCAGTTGATCGGTCGCCTGGACAAGTTTCCCAATGAAGTGGCGCAATTGATTCGTGAGGCCTCCTTTGAAGCCTACCCAGACGTGATAAAGCGCATTGAAGTGGAAACACGCCGAGTGCCTGAGCGCTGGATGATCGCCATTCCTGACAAGGACAAGCGGGAATACGAAGTGATGATGCAGGATGCCCGCGATGCACTGCGTGCGCAGAAATACTACAGCAGCGACATGCTGGATCTGCAACGCAAAATACGCTGCAAATTCGACCCCACCCGCTCCGAATGCAGCATCACTTGAGCAGACGTTAAGGCGTGTAGTACGCGGCGCCGCCTGGCGCCGCGTACAATTGTCATACAGGCGGTAAAACTTCCCTTCTCTTCCCCATGATATAAGCATGACAACGAATGAATAAGGAAGCGTCATGGGGAATTATCGCACCCTATTTACCAGCCTTCTCGGCTCGGCCCTGCTGTCTCTGGCTTGCACCAGTCAGGCTCTGACACTGACTCCCAAGCAGGAAAAACACCTGGCGGAAGCGCGTGAGGAAATGGGCTTGGGCCCGGACGATATGCTCAAGCGTCATATCTGTTTGTGGGATCTGTCCGGTCGCTCCGGCCCCATTTTCAACGGCGCCACCAACCTGCGCCTGGATTTGCTGCGCTATAAAATTGATATCAGCCTGGAGGCCTTTACCAACGAAGGCGCCATGGTCGCATCATTGAAAAACGGTCAATGCGATGCTGCCCTGATGAGCGGTTTTCGCGCCCGCCAGTTCGTCCGTTTCAGCGGTACTATCGATGCTATCGGCGCCCTGCCGTCGCTGAAGCACATGGATATGCTGATGCGATCCATCGCCCTGCCTCAGCTCAGCGAAAACATGGTCAGCAACAAATATCAGACTCTGGCAGTTACCCCCGCCGGCGCCGCCTATTTATTTGTTAATGACAAGAGACTGAATTCACTGGAGCGCGTCGCAGGAAAAAAAATTGCCGTACTGGATTTCGATCCCGGCCAATCGAAGATGGTTGCCCAGATTGGTGCCACCCCGGTGGCTACTACCCTTGCCACGGCGCCCAATCAGTTCAACAACGGCAGCGTGGATGTACTGCCCGCACCTCTCGTTGCTTATCAGGTATTGGAACTTTACAAGGGCATGGAACCCGACGGCGGCATCGTTGATTACCCCATTGTTCAGCTCACCGCCCAGTTGATTGGTCAAACTGATCGTTTTCCTCCCGCATTCGCGGCAGTGATCCGGGAAGTGGCAGCAGACAGTTTTTCGTCTATCCAGAATGCCCTGGAAAAAGAAGCGGGACAGATCCCTGCAACCTGGTGGATTGACGTGGATCACCATGAAAAACAGGAATACGACAGCATGATGCGCGCTGCGCGTTTGAAACTGCGCGAAACCGGCTATTACGACGCCACCATGTTGAAAATCATGAAACGTATTCGTTGCAATGTGGATCCTCAGCGACCCGAATGCAGCCAGGATACGGAATAAAGCTGATGCGGTGACGTCATCGTTGGCATCGCGGCCAGCCACCCCGGCTGGCCAGCCAGCGACTCGTCAGTCACGACTGTCACAATGGGCGTTCAACCTGAAGCGACGACTTCCGGTTCAAACAATAAAATGCCCATGGAGGCTTGCGTGACTTTTTTTCGCCAACTGCTCATTCTCCCCCTGCTGCTCGGCGCCCTCATCGCCCACGCAGACAACCAACTGAATCTGACGCCGACACAACAGGCCGAGCTGGAAAAGTTTGCCCCCGGCGTATCGCTTACCCCCGAGCTCGCAGAGAAACTGCGCGCCATTGCCTACGATCAGAGTCGCAGTCTCGACGACCGCATCGACGCGATGCAGAAAGTGGCCGGCTTCAGCATGGGCGAACCCCTGAAACGACGCATCTGTATCTGGGATATTGCCGGTCGTGCCGGGCCCATCTACAAGGCAGCCGAAGATCAGCGCACCCGCCTGCTGGAATATGGCGTAGAGCTTGATATTCAAGCCTACACCAGCGAAAGCGTGGTGGTGGAAGACCTGAAGGCTGGCGTCTGCGATGCAGCCCTGATCACTGGCCTGCGCGGTCGCCTTTTCAACAAGTACACCGGCACCATTGATTCCATCGGCGGCGTGCCCAGCGACGAGCACATGAAAATCCTGCTGCAGGTCATGGCCAGCCCCAAGTCTGCCGACAAGATGGTGAGTGGCGAGTATGTCATTCTCGGCCTGGCCTCTGCCGGCGGCGCCTATGTGTTCGTCAACGACAGAGCGATCAACACCCTGGCCAATGCGGCCGGCAAACGGGTAGCGGTACTCGACTATGACCCAACCCAGGCGGAAATGGTCTCGCAGATCGGCGCCACCCCTGTCGCCTCTGATATCGTCTCTGCTCCTAACAAGTTCAACAACGGCGTCGTCGATGTCTTGGCCGCCCCACTGGTGGCCTACGAGGTGCTGGAACTTTACAAGGGCATGTCACCGGACGGCGGCATCATCGACTACCCGCTGGCGCAGATCACCATGCAACTGATCGGCCGCAAGGATAAATTCCCCAACGAGGTGGCACAGCTGGTTCGCGAAGAGTTTTTCAACAGCTACCACCTGATCAAAGAGCGGCTGGACCAGGAAGCGGCCAAGGTACCGGACCGCTGGTGGATCGACATCCCGGATGCGGACAAACGCGAATACGAAACCATGATGCAGGAAGCTCGCCTGACCTTGCGCGAAAAAGGCTACTACGATGCGGACATGCTGACCCTGCAACGCAAGATTCGCTGCAAACTCAATCCGTCGAAAGGGGAATGTGCGGATCCGGTGGAGTGAAAAGCAGCTACGAGCTATAAGCTTCTAGCTGCGACGCGGCAGGGTCTTGCAAAGCACGCAGCGCCCTGCCCGAGGTTTTTCCATGAAGTTACTTGTAGGCGGTCCAGTAAAGGCTGTAGGAGCCCATGCTTGCATGGCGAACCGAGCGTAGCGAGCGAGGCGGCAAAGGAGAAACCTAGCCGCCGTTCTTTCTGGAAAGACCTGTCGAACACTCAAATTTCTGATCGCCCTGCGGTCGATTTCCGCGCAAGCGCGATTCGCGGCTCAAGCGCCGCTCCTACAGCGGCTTCGTAGAAATGACGAAGCACGAGGAACATTCCAACCTTTGCCTACCCTACCAGTGCAGCTTGTAGCTAGCTGCTTTTAGTGCAGAAAACCGCCCGGCATATCATCAATCGCGCCGAACATATCGACGCGATTATCACTGAACATATCCATTTCAGGTGCCAGCACCTGCACATAACGATCGAAGTAGAGGAACTGCTTGAGTAGCAGGGCGAATTCGCGAGGGAAACGAATGCCGTGGCCCTCACCGATTTTCACCAGATCCATCAGCAAGCGGTTCACTTCCTTGTCGTTGCGGTCGGCCTGCACCAGAGCAGACGGATCGACCTGGCCAAGCGCCCCTTGCAGGCTTTCGATATCCCGCGCCAGCGCATCCACATCCACCTCTTCCCGGGTCATGCCAATGATCGCCATGGCCTCCGCCATCTGGCGAACATCACCACGTCCGATGGCATCAAAGAATTTGGCCATGCCATCCCATGCCTCACGGCGGATCCGGCCGACAATACCAAAGTCGATGAATCCCACCCGACCGTCTTCCAGCAACATCAAATTGCCAGCATGCACATCCGCATGGAAGAAATCGCACAGCATCAGGCTGGAGAACCAGGTATTCAGTGCAGAGATCAGAGTTTGCGCCGGATCATCCGTATATTGCCTGAGCACATTCATGTCGGTGAGGGGCACCCCGAAGAAGCGCTCCATGGTCAGCACCTTGCCGGTGGTGTGAGACATGACCGGATCCGGCGCGACAGCCGAGGTATTGCCGGTGTCACGCAGGAAAGCATTGAACGCCTGGAGATTGTGAGCCTCCTTGATGAAGTCGCACTCTTCCAGCATGCCGGCCTGCAACTCCTCGATCACACCGGAAATGGCGGAGCGCGACAGACCCGGCGCCAGCCGCTCGGTAACCCGGGCAGCAAAGTAGAGAAAGTTGAAATCCGTCAGCAGCACATTACGGACACCGGGCCGCTGAACCTTGATCACCACGTCCTGGCCGTTTTTGAGCTTCGCCGCATGAACCTGCGCAATAGACGCACTGGCCAATGGCTTTGGGTCGACAGACTGATATAGAGACTCCAGCGATCCACCCAACTCTTTCTCGATCGTTTCGCGAATATAGTGAAATGGCAGTGCCGGGGTACGGTCCAGGCAGCGCTGAAATTCCTCGACATACTCTTCCGGGAAAATCGACGGCGAGCTGGCAATAAACTGCCCAAGCTTGATGTAGGTGGTACCCAGGGATTCAAAGGTCGTGCGCAGCAAAGCCGGTACTGGCGGGCGATCGCCGAGCATCCAGCTTAACCCCTGGCGACCGATCACCCCGATCGTCTCCAGTATCCGCCAGCCGCCACGGGCCGTATTCATGGCCAGAGAAACACCGCTTCTCTCGCCTGCCAGCCAGGCCTTCATGTCTTTGATATCAGTATGGTCGGTCATAATAAAGTCTTACTTTCCTGGTGGGTGCGCTGCACAACGTAACGTATTCCATCATAAAGCAAATTTATTGTTTGTAATTGCTTGCAGGCTTTTTTGTAATTGCCGCTTGTGCCAATAGACGGACTTTCGTACCTTTGAATCCGCTAATTCGAGAACAATAACAAGGAGCTTTAGAATGGGTTCTCTGACCTTGACAAAAATGCTACGACATTCCCGTCTGGCCCTGGTAGGGGGCGCCATCCTGGCTCTGCAAGGCTGTGGCGTCATCTACAAGACAACCGGGGACGTGCTGATCAGCTTCGGCCGCTCCGAAATGCTTCCCTACATGCTCACGTTTGATGATGTACGCATGGCCTGTGTCACCGGCGAAGCCCAGACTCCGCTGCTGATGGCCTTTGAACGCGTCGGTTCTCACCCCGAGAAGCTGGGTGCCATGGTCTTCACCACGGCCGCCACCTGTGCCGAACAGATCGCCATCGATGCCGAGTTGCGCTACATGCGTGCTGTGAAGGATGGCAATGTGAACGAAGCCCAGGACGCCCGCATCGAGCAGAAGCGCTGGTCTGCGGTTGCAGCACAGCGACAGTATACCGCCTACCAGAACATGCTCACCGCCTTTGGTGAACAGAAAGAAGGCGAATGTCCCAAGCTGAAAACCGATTTCGACGAACTGGTATGGATGGTCGGCAATATCTCCGGTGTCCAGGCCCTGCTCAATGATGGCGCATCCGATGGCGCCGTGGGTGTACCCCGCGATCTGGCTGCCAAGGTTGAGCGAAACATGAAGTGCCTGGAGAACGACAAGTGGTGGGGTGTGCCACGCGGTGCCCGTGCTGCTGTCTGGAACCTGTTGCCGATGCTGGCTCCGCCCAATGCCGAGCCATGGAAAGAACTGGAAGCGTCCGCCAAAGCCGGCTTTGACGGTGGCGTTCGTCTGGGCAGTGCCCTGTATGCCATGAGCGCCTTCAGCAAAGGCGATGACGAACGTATGCGCAAAGCCATTCGTGACTTTGCCGCCAACGACCAAAACCTGGACCCGGAATATGCCATGATGGATGCCATTGCCGGCTTCATCGTTACTGGCATCTCCGACCGGGAATGGACAGAAAATACCGGTAAGCGCACCCCTATTGGTGGTCTCGGTAGTTTCTGGGATGACGCCGCCAAGTCTGGACCGGCGATCAATATTGACGATTTGCTGTAAGCCTGTTTGCGGCCCCGGTTGGGGCCGCTTTGAATTAGATTAAGAAGTAACCAGGAGACAAGCCATGCGCTATCTGAAGGCGTTTACCACTGCAGCCACTGCTGCACTTGCATTGACATTCAGCCCTGCCCAGGCCGCTGAAGAGCGGACCATGTGTGTGTTTGACATCATCGGCGCCAACGGTGACATCTATAACATCATGAAGGATTACAAGACCGCAGCCCTCGGCTGGGGTGTTGACCTGGAGCTGAAGCCCTACACTGACGAGAAAATCGCCTCCGAGGATCTGAAAGCTGGCCAGTGTGATGCTGCCGTGCTCACCGGTATCCGTGGCCGCCAATTCAATAACTACACCGGCAGCCTGGACTCCATCGGTGCCATCCCCTCCTATGACGCCATGCGAACCGTCATAACCGTGCTGGCCAGCGGCAACCCGTCCATCAATGAGAAACTGGTTTCCGGTCCCTACGAAGTGGGCGGCATTGCTCCCATGGGTGCCGCCTACCTGTTTGTGAAAGATCGCACCATCGACACTGTGAGCGAGCTGTCCGGCAAATCCATCGCCGTACTGGAATACGACAGCGCCCAGGCCAGCATGGCGTCCCGTGTTGGCATGTCTCCGGTAATGTCTGACATCACCAACTTCTCCGGCCGTTTCAACAACGGCTCTGTGGACATCTGCTTTGCCCCCATTGCTGCCTACTCCGCGCTGGAATTGTACAAGGGCATGCAGCCGGACGGCGGCATGATCGACTACGTGCTTGGCCAGCTGACCGCCCAGGTGATCCTGAAGAAAGACCGCTTCCCGGACGGTTTTGCAAACAGCTCCCGTAAGTACATGCTCGGCCAGTTCGACCGTGCCATGACCGTCATTGAGAACGCCAACAACGAAGTCGACAAGAAGTGGTGGATTCGCATCCCCGAGGCCGACAAGCTGCGTTATGACGAAATGATGCGCGAAGCCCGTATTGCACTGACCAATGATGGCGTTTACAGCAAGGACATGATGTCCCTGCTACGCAAGGTGCGCTGCAAGGAAGAGCCTTCCCGCGCGGAATGCGTTAATCCGGTCGAGTAAGCCTATAAAGATTCAAGCGGGGTCTCGCGGCCCCGTTTTCCCTAGCAACCTACTTCTGTCACCCGGCCTGCGTCTGCCGGGTAGTCAAGGTGTTTACACTGTCCTGGAATGCGGCAAAAGGCTTTGAGGGCCCATGGGTTGCCTCTTCCCCCAATCCAAGACGGTATAACAATAACCGGGTGCACAATGGACAAACCTTCTTCTATGAAAGTGGCGAACCGTTCCGTCGGTGAATGGTTGTCATCGCTACCAACCCTGATTCTCCTGTTGCTGACGGTATTTCTCGCGTCAGGGGAAGTCATTCACTCTCAATTGCTGAAAATTGGTGAAAATACTTGGGAAGGCTACTTCCAGTTACGGGGTGCTGGCATTCTCCAGGAACCGACCTGTAATCCAGACGCCAATATTGATGAACAGCTGGAAAAAGCCATCATCAGAAAGAAACAACAGATGGCAGATGACCCTCTTGCCGGCATGTTCGGCACCGAGGTCAACGAAGACGCCCTGCGTACTTCGCTGGAATCCTCGCAGCAGATTTGCCGAGAGAAATGGGCCACCTACACCATGGTGCAGGAGAAAGTGACCCCTGGGGTCATTGCATTCCGGACCCTGGAAGGCGGTGTGGCCAAGATCGTGACCACGCTAGGCCACTACAAGCGACTGCTGCTCTGTATTCTGGTGATTATCTGTGCTGCCACAGCCACCCTGACACGTCACCATATTTCCCTGCGTCCGGCACAGACCCGCAAGGACCATTTCGTTTCCAGTCTTGGCCAGCTTTCCGCCAATGTGATGTTGCTGATGTCTGCCTGGATTTACCGTGGCGAAGAAGTCAGCGCCATGGCCGACGGGGTTCAGGTCAACCACTTCTATCTTCACCAGTTCTGGATCGCTGGTTTCGCGTTGCTGTCCCTGGCCGCGCTCTGGCAGTTGGTCAAGCCCCCCAAGGATCTGGAAGAAGGCGGTAGCTGGGGCAAAGCCCTGCTGACCATTCCGCTGTACAGCTTCATGTGTATCACCGCAGGCATCCAGTTCGTCAGCCAGGGCTATTACCACGGTATCAGTGTCTACCTGGGCATGATGATGGAACTGTCCACCCTGTTCCTGAGCCTGGCTCTGTACATCTGGATCGGTATGATGCTGCGCCAGACCAAGATGGCCCATCTGGTGTTTGATGTACTGCGTCCGTGGAAAATGTCCCCGGAACTGATGTGCTTTGTGGTACTCGCCGTTACTGCGATTCCTACCGCCTTTACCGGCGCCTCCGGTATCTTCGTTATTGCTGCCGGTGCCACTATCTACAACGAGCTGATCCGTGCCGGCGCCCGCAAGCAGCTGGCTCTTGCTGCCACTGCCATGTCAGGTTCCATGGGTGTGGTACTGCGTCCCTGTCTGCTGGTGGTCATCATTGCCGCCCTGAACAACTCCGTAACCACGGACGAACTGTTCACCTCAGGCTTGAAGATCTTCGGCCTGTCGCTGCTGCTGTTCTTCATCTACAGCCAGTTTGCGCGGACCGAAGCGGCCCGAATTGCCCCCTTCTCCGAAGCCGTGCCGGCCAGCATCAAGCGCCTTGTTCCACTGCTGCCCTATGTGATCATCATGGGTACGGTGCTGGTGTTCTTCCGGGACCTGCTGGATACCGAGCTTAACGAAAACTATGCACCAATCATCCTGCCGGTAATGCTGCTTTCCATTCTCATCTACGAGAAATTGAGCACTAAATCCCTGCATTTGTTTACTGTGGTACTGGTTCCTCTCCTGGCGTACTCCATGTACAACCTGGTAGGCATCAATGCGATGCTGGAAGCTGGCAATATTCCCACCGGCACCTCCGCCGAGGATCTGGAGTCCCTGTTCTGGGGGCTGTTGTGGCGCAACCTGTTCCTCGGGGGTGCGGTATTGCTGCAGTACTTCATGAAAAAGCCGCATATCGACACCCATTACGAACCGGAGAAAGGGGTTGGCGAAAAACTGGAGACCTCTCTGCGTTTTGCCACCAACGAGACCACCGGCCATATTGGTGCCCTGCTGATGCTGATGGCACTGTCCGTAAGCGTAGGCGGCATCATCGAGCGCTCCGGTGTCATGGAGAACCTGCCGGAAACCTTCGCCAACGTCTGGCTGGCCATGACCCTGCTGGTAGTGACCATGGTGATCATCGGCATGATCATGGACCCCTACGGGGCGGTGATCCTGGTGAATGCCACCATTGCACAGATAGCCTTCGACAACGGCATTGCGCCGCTGCACTTCTGGATGATTACCCTGGTAGCCTTTGAGCTGGGTTATCTGTCACCACCGGTGGCACTCAACCACTTGCTGACGAGACAGGTAGTCGGCGAAGCCGAGGTAGAATCGGCCAAGCTGAAGGAAGGCAGCTTCTTCCGTCGCTATGAGAAGTTCCTGCTTCCCATCGCGGTGATGCTGACAGCGCTGCTGCTGGTATCTTATCTACCGTTGATGTCCGATTCGGTGCATGAGTACATGTTCCAGAAGATCGAGATTGGCGGCTAAATTCCGCGCTGATCTCAACCCACCAAAGAAGGAGCCTCAGGGCTCCTTCTTTTTTGTCTGGCATTCGGCCGACAATCCAACACTCAAGTAGCAGCCTGATTCGATACCAGTTTCCTATCGTCGACGGATAGCTGATACTGTAAAGTATCCACACAAATCAGGGAGATGGCTGATGAGTAAAACGCAGGAGACCCGCACTCCACGGGAAACCGAACCCTTGCCGAAAACGGTTAAACCCGCCCTGCTGTTCCTGCTGTTCCTGGCAGGGGTAGTCGCCACCATGGCGATTGCCGCCTATGCCGTCGACAGAATGATTTACGGATAAATCCTATGGCAACGGCAATGGACAATCGTCGCTTCCCCCGCACCTCACGTGAAGAAAACCTGGCGCTAACCCTGCTACCCAGCCAGTCAGGCTCTCTGGATCCCGCTGATCGTCTGTATCTGACCACACACGATGTCTCTCTAGCGGGCATCAGCATTGAGCTGCCTGCTCCGATCAAGCCCAATACCGATGTGGAGCTGTGGGTGGCCCTGCTCGAAGAGCACGGCACCTATCATCTCTACGGCACTGTGGCATGGTGTGCGGCTCCGGAAGGCCAGCTCCTGGCAGGTATTGCCCTGGATCTGGAACGGGCGGATGGCCGACTGTGGTCTGCCCACTTCGACGATGACGGTTTTTTCAGTGACTGAATCGCTGTTTCAGCGCGGCAGTCAATACCAGCAGTTTCGCCCCACTTACCCCCCTTCCCTTTTCCAATGGCTGAGCAATCAGAGTGCTGGCCATGATCGTGCCCTGGATTTGGGCTGCGGCAGCGGACAAGCCAGCCAGGGCCTGGAGCCCTGGTTCCAGCAGGTGCTAGGTGCCGACATCAGCCATGAGCAGTTGCTGGCAGCCCCGGCCTCGCGGAGCCACTATCTGGTCAGCATGGCCCAACGATTACCGCTGGCAGACGCCAGCCTGGACCTGATTACCGTCGCCCAGGCTTACCACTGGTTTGATCAAGCTGTCTTTCAGGCCGAAGCGGAACGCACCCTGCGCACCAACGGCGTGCTGGCGCTGATCAGTTACGGGATCTGTGAGGTGGCAGGACTGGAAGGCATGATCCGGGACTTTCACGACGGCCCGCTAGCGCCCTGGTGGCCCCCTGAAAGGGCCCAGGTGATCGCCGGCTACCCGGACGCCGATCTGCCCTGGCCGGCACTGCCCTACCCTGGTGACACCATCAGCCTTAGCTGGTCCGCCACCGACATGCTCGGCTATCTGGACACCTGGTCCGCTCTGGTTCAGGCCGCCCGAGCCGGGGAGAACCCGCTGGACGACTTCGCACCAAGGCTAAGACAAGCCTGGGGGAATACACAGCGCACGGTTCGATGGCCATTGCGGCTGCGTGCCTGGCGCAAACAGTGAACAGTGAACAGTGAACAGTGAACAGTGAACAGTGAACAGTGAACAGTGAACAGTGAACAGTGAAGGCTGCGTTTCCTGTATCACCTGTCAAGGTTTATTGATTTTTACGCAAGAGGCCGAGCCCAAATATGAGCGCGGCCTCTTGCATCTCAGATACCGGCAAACGCCAATCCGCGACGCTGTTAACTATTCACTGTTAACTATTTAGCTGCTTCCGGAAAGTGCTCACCCAGCAGGCCAGCCAGGCGATCCAGTCGTTTGCGGCGGCGGGCCAGGCCGAAGACGTTGAGCAGTCGGGTAGCCCAGGTGAAGGCAGTCGCCAGGGTGTCGCCACCGCGGCGGGGGATCACGTGCACATGAACGTGGGGCACGTGCTGGTTGGCTTCGCGGCCATCATTAACCACCACGTTATGAGCCCTCACCGCCAATCCGGCCTTTTTCTGGGCCATGATGGTGCGACGAGCCAGATCCATCAGGTGATGCGTCAAGGAGCTATCCAGTTGTTCCAGCAGGGGCGCATGGGTCTTTGGAATCACCAGACAATGGGCTTCGCGGATCGGAAACAGGTCGAGAATGACCATGGCCCGGTCATCCTCATAGACCACGCTGGCGGGCAGCTTGCCGTCGCGGATCTGACAGAAAATGCACTCGCTCATTGCTCAGCGGCCCCAGCGCTCTGCTTGCGCCGTTGACGCCACAGTTCCAGCACCGCCACGATCAGGGCCACCACCAGCATGGCCAACAGTGGACCACCGGCACGCCACAGGCTCACATCTTCCTGGGCCAGGCCGTCGAACAGCGTGACCACCCAGGCCGGCGCCCATTCATCATGCTGCGGTGATACCGACCAGGGAGTCAGCAGCATCGCTGTCAGCAGAATACGCAACGGTACCTTGGCCCAGACGGCCAGCGGCCGGGTCAGCCACCACCAGACGAAGAGCACACCCACACAGCCCAACAAGTACGCCAACCAGCCCCACATATACGCTTGTGTTGTCACAATGACTCCCATCCGGTTCAGTCGTGGATAAAGCAGGCCGCCCTGAGCCCAGGCGAAACGCGCCTACTCTATCCAATGAATAACATGCTCTTCCCAATCATCTTCGTGCACAAGCTGCTCGGAGACCACTCGCCCGGCCACGCTGATTCCCGCCTGCCTGACCGTTCCCGCATCCCCGCTGATCAGCGGATGCCACTCGGGCAATGGCTGCCCATGGGCACGTAGCCGGTAGGCGCAAGTGGACGGCAGCCAGGCGGTGTTTCGTGCCACTGCTTCGGTGACCTGGATACAATCGGGCACCTTGCTAAAACGGGTATCGTACACCCGGCACTGGCATTTTTGGCTATCCAGATAACGACAGGCCAGATTCGTGAAGGCCAGCTCGCCACTGTCCTCATCCTGCAATTTCACCAGACAGCAGCGGCCACAGCCGTCACACAGCGCTTCCCACTCCGGTTTCGACAACTCGCCCAGAGGCAGTTCCCAGAAACGTTCGCGCATGCCCTTCTCAGGCATCCGGCCCTGCCGGTTTGTCCGGATGGCCATCGGCCATGAACATGTCTTCATCCGGTGGCGGCGGCATTTGCAGGTAGAACCCCTTAATGCGGATGTCATCCATGACTTTGGCCACTTCGGCACGGGCCAACGGCCGGTCCGGGCTGAGAATCATGTCGCTCACATGCACCGGCTTGCCAAACTGATTCAACAGCACCTCGGGCAGATCTCCGGTTCCCTTCTGCCGATCCACATACAGGTACATGCCCGCCTTGCGGCGGCTTTTATAGATCGAGCAGAACAGCTTGCCCTTCAACATCAAAGCAACTCCAGTAAGGGCCTGGTGACAATCTCATGGCGCCAGCCGGTGAGTGGCTCGGGCACCTGATCCGGATGACGAATCAGGGATTCCAGCCAGCGGCGGCGCATCAGCACATCCGGTTTCATATTCATGGACTCGGCAATCTCACCGACCCGTTTACGCAGAATCTTGGCCAGTTTTTTCTGGTGAGCATCCGGCGGCCCCGGCAACGGCTCAGGCGGCGCGCCACGCCGGCCCTCTTCCAGCAATTCCAGAATGGTATCACCATCACGGCGGACCACCTTGGGATGCAGACCCTGCTCCGAGAACAAACCCCGGTCACTGCGGCTGGAACGCGCCAGGTCCAGTAGCTGGGCATCCTTGAGCACAAAGCCCTTGGGCAGATCCCGCTCCCGCGCCATGCGATCACGCCAGGGGGTCAGCACCGCCAGCACCGCCAAGGCCTGACCCTGAAGCAGGCCGGCGCCTTTCACATTGCGCCAGGCCTTTTCCGGGGCGGTTACCGCCTGGGCCTGGGCCAGCAGCCGCTCGCACTCTTCCCGCCACCAGCTCTCGCGGCCCAGGTTCACCAGCCGGCCACGGAGAATGTCGGTCACCTCGGGCAGGTATTTCACATCATCCTCGGCATAGAGCAACTGCTCCTGGCTGAGCGGTCGCTTCAGCCAGTTGGTGCGGGTGGCGCCCTTGGGCAAGTCCACCCCGAGCAGCATCTGTACCACCTTCTGGTAACCCAGCTGCATGTCCTCGCCGGTGAGGGCAGCGGCAATCTGGGTATCTTCGATGGCCGCCGGGTAGTCGCCGCTGAACGCGGCGATCGCCTCCAGATCTTCGGAACAGGCATGCATCACCAGGGTGTGCTGCTGAAACATAGGCGCCAGATCCGGGCCACTCGCCTTGGTGGTATCGATCAGCCGGATCTGCTCACCATCGTGAACCTGCACCAGGGCCAGTTGCGGCCAGAAGGTGCGCTCGCGCATGAATTCGGTATCCAGGTAGAGAGGCGTTGTCGCCGCCAGCCCGGAGCGCCAGGAGGAGATGTCGTCGCTGTTGTCACACCAGAGATAAGCCATGAAGTCGCCTGAGTCTGAATTGGCGACGATTATACGGGCTCAGGGCGGCACATTTCAGCAACGCAGGCCCCCGATCTGGCATTTATCCGCAACTGGACCAGATAACCGCCTGATGGCAGTGTGAAAAATTGCACTCAGCGGGTCGAATAGCAGCGAAATATCCCCGCTCACGCTCAATTTCCCGGCGCTTTTCTGCTACGCTTTGCGCCGCACTGAAAACCGCACAGGAATAACCCATGAGCACGAAACTGGTACTGGTCCGCCATGGCCAAAGCGTTTGGAACAAGGAAAACCGTTTCACCGGCTGGAAAGACGTGGATCTCACTGATCAGGGCCGCGAAGAAGCCCGCAAGGCCGGCGAATTGCTGAAGGAAGCAGGCTTTGAGTTCGATGTGGCTTACACCTCCGTGCTCAAGCGCGCCATCCGCACACTGTGGTCCATCCTCGACAATATGGACCAGATGTGGATTCCGGTGATCCGCGATTACCGTCTTAATGAACGCCACTACGGCGCCCTGCAGGGTCTCAACAAGGCAGAAACCGCCGCCAAGTACGGCGACGATCAGGTGCATATCTGGCGCCGCAGCTACGACACCCCGCCGCCGAAGATGGAACGCGACGACGAACGCTACGCCGGTAACTTCCGGGTCTACCAGGGCCTCAGCGAGAACGAGATCCCCCTGTCCGAAAGCCTCAAGGACACAGTGGATCGCTTCGTGCCCTACTTCGAAAGCGAGATCAAGCCGCAGGTCGAAGCCGGCAAGCAGGTACTGATCTGCGCCCACGGCAACAGCCTGCGGGCACTGGTGAAGTACCTGGGTGACATTTCCGACGAGGAAATCGTCAAGCTCAACATCCCCACAGGCGTGCCGATGGTCTACGAGCTGGATGACAACCTGAAGCCCATCAAGAACTACTACCTGGGCGACGCCGAGGAAGTGGCTAAGGCTGCCGAAGCCGTGGCCAATCAGGGCAAGGCGTAAGGGTCGCTGGACGCCAGAGGCCTGACGCAAAAAGCCCGCTCCGGGAAACCGGGGCGGGCTTTTTTGTGGGTGCTGCTCAGCTTCGTAGAGATCCTATAAACGTCAATTTTTTTACCACAGAGGGCACAGAGTTCACTGAGGAAAAAAACCGGGGTTTTCTGAACGTTGCATGCCTTTGTGATAAATCAATCAGATCGTGTCGCGATGTGACATTTTGGAAGGCATTGTTGCGGTCAGCATCGCCGTTTGGTGCGGTTCTGAAAGGGGAAATAGTCAACCATGACGGTGATCAGGAGCACCCAGACACCCTGCTTTTCCTCTGTGAACTCTGTGCCCTCTGTGGTGAAAAAGAATTTCAGGTTCAGAGCGCCTAAAGAAGATCCGTGCTGCCCTGGCCCTGATCCTGCCGCCCCGCTTCCCATGCTGAATGCAACACCGGATCTTCATAGGGATTGCTGGCGCCCCACCAGATAGTCAGGCGGCCCCGTTCGTAGGCCACCTCCACAGTATCGCCCTCAGAGGCATCCGGCGCCCGCCAGCGGTCCAGCCAGCGCTGCTGCAAGGCTCGCACGTCATGGCTGACCACCAGCAGACACGGCACCAACAGCAGACTCACCAGCGTCGCAAACAGCACACCAAAGGCCAGGGACACCGCCATGGGGATCAGGAAGCGGGCCTGTACACTGGTCTCCAGCATCAGCGGCGCCACCCCGGCAAAGGTGGTGATGGAAGTCAGCATCACCGGTCGCAATCGACCGCTCACGCCTTCGATCACCGCATCGCGCAGGCGCATGCCATGGGCCCGGAAACTGTTGATGGCATCAATCAACACCAGGTTGTCGTTGACCACCACCCCGCTCACCGCGATCACCCCCACCAGCGACCACAGGGTCAGGCTGTAGCCCAGCAGGAAGTGGCCCATGAAGGCCCCCACCATGCCGAAGGGAATCGCCGCCATCACCAGCAGTGGCTGACCATAGCCGCCGAACAGCACAGTGAGCAGGAAGAAGATCGCAGCCAGGGCGATCAGGTAGCTGATCGACAGATGATCGAGAAAATCCTGGATGGCCGCCTGTTTGCCGGCCACGGTCCAGCCGGCCTGTTCATCCGCCGTCTGCATGGGGGCCAGTACTTGTTCACGCAACACCGTCATCACCTGGGCCGGAGAGGTCATGTGCTCATCCACGAAGGCACTGACGGTGGCACTGCGACGGCCATCGTAATGACTGATCATGGCAGGCACCTGGCGCCGATTCAGGTCCGCCACCGCCGCCAGCACGGTGATCTCCCCATCCGGCAGCTGCACCGGCAGTCGTTCCAGGTCGCTGATGCGGCGGCTGTCGCCGCTGGCCAGGCGTAGCATCACCGGCACTTCCTGATCCTGTTCGAACCAGCGGTCCAGCTCGATACCGTGGAAGGCATTGCGGATCTGCAGGCCCAGCTGCTCCGCCCGCAGACCGGCCAGCTTGCCCTCCTCACGCAGGCCGATATCGACGATGGTGCGGCGGGCATGCAGGTTGTTGGCCACTTCATGGACCCCTTCCATGCGCGACAGGGCCAGCGCCGTCTGCTCACTCAAGCGTTGCAGCGTGGCCAAATCCGGGTGGAACAGATTGACATGAATATCCGGCTTCACCTGCATCAGGCTGGCGTGGAATTTGACCGACAGGGCATCGGCAATCGACCCGTGCTGCTTACGCCACAGGCTGGCCAGCTCCCGGGGCGGCATGGCACTGGTATCGCCACCAATAGCCAGAGTCACCCGCACCCGGAAACGGGCCCCCGGATCGCGGGCATTGGAGGTTTTCTGGCGTACCCCTTGCTCGGCGAACACCGCATCTACGGTCACAGGCTGATCGTCAGCCTGCAACTGCGCCGACAGCTTGCGGGCGGAGCCCTCCAGGGCCTGCACTTCGCGCAGCAGCCGCGCCTCGCCGGTACCCTGCGGAAACACCACCTCCGCCATCACCCGGTCTCCTTCCACCCGGGAGAACAGCACCATGGTCAGCCAACCGCTGTTGACCAGGGCGCAGCAGAAAATAAACAGCCCAACAAACACCACCACCAGCACATAGCGCCAGCGCAGGGAGCGGCGCAGCAACGGCCGGGCGCGGTATTCCAGCCAGCGGTCCAGCCCGGCGTTGATACGGGTGGAGAGCTGCTCGGACTGGCGCCAGATGCCCCGGGCCGGGCGGTCATAGCTGAGGTGGGAAGGCAGAATCCACAGGGATTCCACCAGCGACAGCACCAGAATTGCCATGGAAACGATGGGGATCACCCGCATCAAGGCCCCTTCCGGCCCCGGCAGGAACAGCAGGGGCGCAAAGGCAAACAGGGTGGTCAGCACCGCAAACAGGATCGGCCGTGATACCCGCTGGGCGCCGGCAATGGCCGCCTCCTGGCCGCTCATCCCACTCTGGCGGCGCTGATGGTCGATACTCTCGCCGACGATCACCGCATCATCCACCACGATGCCCAGCACCAGAATAAAGGCGAACAGGGAAATGGTGTTGAATGATTCCCCCAGTACCGGCAGCAAGGCGCAGGCCCCCAGCATGCACACCGGAATCCCCAGCGCCACCCAGCCGGCCAGGCGCAGGGTGAGAAACACCCCCAGCATCAGCGTCAGCAACACCAGCCCCTGCAACGCATTACGCCACAACAGGTGGGAGCGTTCGCGGAACTGAGCGGCATCATCACTCCACACCCGCAGGGCCACGCCGCGGGGTAATTCCGCCTCCTGCAGGTAGCCGCTCACTGCGCCGGCCACGTCCAGCACGTTCTGATCGCCCACCCGGTACACATCCAGGGCCACTGCCGGCTTACCGTCCAGCCAGGCGGCCTGGCTGTCCCGGGAGAACCCATCCTCGATTTGCGCCACGTCTCCCAGCCGCAACAGATCGCCCTGCTCCGACTGGCGGATCACCAGCTGCTCATAGGCAGCGGCATCCCCCGGCTGCTGACCGGTCTGCAGCAGCCAGTCGCCCCGGTCGCTGCGCAACAAGCCGCCGGCAATCCGCTCCACACTCTCGCGGGCTGCGGCGGCCATGCCTTCCAGAGTGAGCTGGTAGCGGTAGAGATCATCCCGCGCCACGGTCAGCGCCATTTCCCGTTCCGGCAGGTTCTCGATATCCACGCTGGAGACCGCATCGTGATTAAGCAGCTGTCGGCGTACCTGGTGGGCCAACTGATAGATATCCTGGCGCGACAGGCTGCCACTGAGCAGAAGCCGCACCACCCGGTTGCGCACGATCAGCTCCTGCACCCGGGGCCGTTCGGCGTCCCCGGGCAAGCTGTCCAGCCCTTCCAGGCGAGTACGGATCTGTTCCAGCACGGTGCGGGTGTCATGGCCCTTGAGCACGTCCAGTTGCACCGAACAGAGCCCCTCACGGGCTTCACTGATCAGCTCGGTACCGCCTTCCACATCGTCGATGGCGGTTTCCACCGGCGTGCAGACCATGGCTTCCACGCTTTCCGGGGTGGCCTGGGGCCAGGCCACATAGATGCCGATACGGTCCAGCGGCACGTTGGGCAGGGTTTCCTGGCGGGTATGGGGAATGGCCATCAACCCGGCCAGCAGCAGGGTAATCATCAGCAGGTTGGCCACTGCACCGTTACGGGCGAACCAGGCAATGCTGCGATTCACAGCGCTGTCCCAGCGGCAGAACGGTCCGCCAGCCCACTGGCAGGAACGCGGGGATCGATGCGCATGCCTTCGAGCAGTTGCAGGTCACCGGCCAGCACCACCCGGGACGACGCTGTCACCCCATCATGCAGGTACAGGTAATCGTCATCGTGATGCAGCACTGCCACCGACTGACGACGCAAGCGCTTGTCCTTGTCCAGTACCCAGACGGTATTTTCGCCGGCCTGGGCCGCCCGGGGCAGCATTGCCACGTTGCGCGTCGGCGCGCCGCGTAGCGCCGCCTGCACCAGCACCCCCGGTTCCAGGGGCAGGCCATCTTCCGAATTGGTGACCTGGACGATCAGATGCATCATGCGGTTCTTGTTCAAGCCACCCTCGCGACGCACCACCTTGCCCTGCCACAGACCATCGCGGCCGGCAAAACGGCCGCGCAGGGTAACGCTGACCTGCCGCAGGGTCGTTTCATCGCCGGGCATGATGCCAAGCAGCGCCAGCCATTCATCGCGGACCGGCAAACGCACTTCCACCCTGTCCTCCTGATATAACCGGGCCAGCACACTACCAGCCTGAATCTGCTGACCGGCCATCACCTGCACCGCTTTGAGCCGCCCGCTGATGGGCGCCACCAGCTCGGTCTGTTCCTGGTTACGCTGGGCCTGACGCAGCCCGGCGCGAGCAGAGGCCAGCCGGCTGTTGGCCTCGTCCAGTTGTGGCTCGAAACGGCCCAGGGCGGAAGACCGTTTGGAGGACCCGGACACCCGCGCCCGCGCCCGGGTTTCTTCCAGATGCAGGCGCGCCGCGTGGACCGCGTTCTGCTGGGCGGTAACATCCAGCGCAAAGGGTTCTGGATCCAGCTTCAGCAATACCTCGCCGGCAGTCACCCGCCCCCCGTCCGCCAGCAGCGGCGACACCTCCTGCACCCGGCCGGAGACTTCCAGGCTCATGGGCAATTCGTGACGGGCGCGAACCAGGCCCTGGCTGTGCACCGGGATCACCACGTCTTTCCATTCCACTTGCCAGGTATCCAGCGCGAGTATGGTTTCTTCCGTTTTCAGGGTGGGCGTAGCCGGCGGCACCAGATACAGCGCAGTCACCGCCAGTCCCATGGCCAGGGTCGCCAGCAGGGCCACCAACGCGCGCAGACTGAGAATTCGTTTCATGCCGTCACACCCAGCTCATCAACCCAGCGTTGCAGGCACTCCTGCACCACTGCCTCTGACGCACCCAGAGAGGGGTGTAGCTTCAGCGCCAGGCTCAAGCTGCCGTTAACAATCATCATGCCGTTGGCAACCGGATGAGTGGGACTTCCCGGGCCACAGCAAGCGAACACGGTGTCGGGAGCCAGGCCGCCAGAGACGAAGTCGATCTGCCACTCACCCAGATTGGAAAAGGAGCCACCGTGCTGGGCGCCGTTGAGTAAACGTCCACATAACCAGTCCACACCCCGCTGACCAACCAGACGACCAATGCGAGCAAGGTGCCAATAGCGCCAGTGAATATTGGCTTTCAGATAGCTGCGAATGGTGTGATCCAGGTGCGTCAGCGAGTCGTCACTGTCCACCGTCATATAAAATGCGCTGGACAGATTCATGTCTGGTCGCCCCATCGACACCACTCCGCGCATGTTCACCGGAAAGCACCAGCTTATCGGGCTTGCATGGGTCATCAGGGTATCCGCTACAGCCAGATGCAGAGCCTTCAGCAAGAGGCTGTTGAGTGACACCTGCTGCGCCTTCGCCCGTTGCCGTAACGCACGGGTCTGCAGCGGCGTTAGCCATTGCACCAGGGGCTCGTCGGCTTGCTCATCGACAGTGGTGGTGAAAATACGCCACGGGGGCGACTGTGGTTGACGCTGCTCCGGTCGAGCCTGCCAGCGACGCCAGAAAGATGGCGCACGAGTCTGGCGACTGAGGGGCATGGGCGGTTGCCGGACGCCCATGCGCTTGAGAGACTCGGCGATCCCGCCTACGCCATCATGGTCCCGGTGCCGCAGCGCCACCGTATGGCGTTTGCCTGAGTCCGGATTGATGAAAATAAACTCGATACGGTCATCGATACCGAGCCGGGCGCGGGCTCGGTACCACATGCCGATGTAGTCGGTTGCACTGGCACTCACAGGCGGGCGACCTCCACATAGGGCAGGCGCCCATCCAGCTGATCTCGCGGATCGCCGTCATAGCTCACCAGAAAATGATCGCTGAGCAACAACCTGCGACGGTAACCCGTTGGCACCCGGGCCAGCGGGTCCTGGGTAAAAAAACCACATACCAGCGCATCGTAGTGACCATGGAAGCGGCTGATGGCATCGTCCAGCAACAGCCGCAGCAGCTCCGGGCGATTGTCCTCCACCACCAGGCTGTGCAGAGTCAGGTAGGACAGCACACCGCCCGGTGCAGGCAATTTCATGCCGCCGCGCAGCAGGCTGTGAGTGTTGTAAAGATGGCGCATGACACCCATGCCGCGGGCATAGCCCAGCACCCGAGTCTGCTTGATGCCTTGTTGATCCCAGAAACCCATCAACCCCTTCAGGACTCCCCCGATCCACAAACCGATAAAGTTGCGCGGGCTGAGCCCGTAGCAATAAGCATCACCCCGAACGCGAGACACATCCCAGTAGGGGAAAAACTGTTTCTGGGAGCCTTGATAGCGCAGCAGCTGGGAAATGGCATCCAGATCTGCCTCACCGGTCTGGCGAATGACCACATCGTCGGGCAGTTTGCGGCGGCGAGCCCGCGTATAAAGCATGCTGGTTTCAATGGTGCCCGACGGATAGTAGGTAGGCAGCCCGGCACGACCACTAGCCACCGTGGACAGGGACGCCATGTTGTCGCGCAACACCATGGTCTGCATCCACTCACCGTCCCCCAGTTGCTTGCGCAATTGGCGAAACAGCCTATGCAGAATCATGCCGTTGCGACATTGTGGCGAAATACGCAGATCGTGGGCGTAACGCACCGGCCTCGCCTGCCCGTTTACCCACACATGGCGCCAACCCACGTTATAGACCGCACCAATCGGGCCCTCACCCTCGCGGGGCTCGGCCACCCATACATCCGGTTCTTCACAAGTCACCCGGGCGCCACGAAAGTAATCCGGGTTACGCTCAAAATTCAGGGTGACAGCACCGGGCTGAGGCGTGCCTTGCAACAGCGACAGGATAGCGCCGTTGTCCTCCTCCCGGGCCTGGCGAATGCGGTAATTCACAGCACCGCCTCCCCGACTGCCCGAGCCGATGCCTGCGAGTGGCCAAACCATAGCGGCAACACTCCAGGCCAGTACTGCAAGGACTCCATCTTGATGTTGCCTTCGATCATGCCGCGCTCGCGGCATTGCTGCAGATACCGCTCACGCATGTCCCGGTGAATCACACAGCGCAGCGGTGCCAGTTGCTCCAGATTACGGGCCAGCTGGTAATGGAAATGCTGCTGCAGGGCAGCGTCGAGAGCGCCTGCCACTCTCTCACTTTCCATGCTCTCCCCTTCCAGCAACAACACATAACCGGGAATACCCTCACCGGCATCCTCCACGGCCACGGTGCACACCGGCAGGGTTTTTGCCGGCAATCTGACCTCGGCAAGGGCGGCATCCAGCGCCGCCGCAGTCAGCTTTTCACCAACCATATCCGTGGTACCGGCACGCCCCAGGAAGGTCAGAGCAGGAATTCCCCCAGGCAAACCATCCACTCGCACCAGATCGTTCAGCCGATAGCGCAACAGGCCGCTGCCGGTACTGAGCAAGGGCATCACCTGCTGTCCCTGCTCCAGCTCCCATGGCGCATAGATAGTGCCATCCGATGGATCCTGGAATTCATACACATGGCTGCGGTAGGCCAGCGCGTGTTGCCCCTGATAGGGAATGGTGACCACCCCTTCAGTCGCCCACAGCCCCTTGCCCTGGAACGCTGCCTGCGGCAACAGGGCATGCAACTGCCTGGCCCATGGGCCAGATGCCGCGGTATCCCAGGCGCTGACCAGCGCCAGGGACGGCCACAACGCCATAAAGAAATCCGCACTCAACCGTCCATCCCACTGGCGCAGCAGTTCGGCCCCTCCGGGGGATCGGGGGCAGGACTGGGTATTGCTGCCCAGCATGCGGTTACCCCAGGAGCCGGTTGCCAACACCTCTGCCAATTCCTCACGCCACATGGCCATGGATTTGAGCAAGCCCAATCCAAAGGTGGGGCTCCAGATGGACATCATCGACAAGGAGGAATCACTGATCAGATAGGCCAGCGTGGCAAACAGGGAATCCTCGGACGTACGCGCCAGAGACACATCCTGTGGCACCGCCTGGGTAGCACCGGCCAACAGCCGCTTGCCCATGGACATGAGCTGAATATCGTCATTGATATCCTCACGCATGTTGTCACGCAGCGAGGTGGGCACCCAGGACATGGACCAGTAGTGGCGGCCCTGTCTGAGCCTGGGGAACTGACGATACAGTTCCACAATCCAGGGGCTGATGGCGTTATCCAGCTCCGATAGAAAATGGCGGGTATAGGGAATCCACTTGATCGCCGAGGTGGACCCGCTGGTGGGCTGGTAGCGAACCACTGGAGACTGGATCAGGGCGTTACCGCCGTACTCGCGGGCACGATCGACCGGGTCACGCCAGTGGTCGTAGTCACTTACCGGCACCTGCTCGGCAAAGGTTTCCCATTGCCAGTGTGCCGCTACCCCCTGGCGCTGCCCGGCCTCACAGGCTGCCACCTTGCGCAGCAACAGCGCCAGTTTTTGCCTTTGCACGCTTTCCAGATGTGCCCGCCCCACGGCAAAGCGCCGCTCCCCCGGCCAGGCGGCCATTTTGAGCAAACGATGTCCAAACATGGTTACCCCGGTGTTATTCGCAGGCCACAGCTGCAACTTGTGTTTTTGTTTTTCTTCGTTGTTTACGCCACAGGGAAAACGGGTAACTCACCAGCAGGGAAAGATTAATCTCCCCTATACAAGGCAATTCGGTTCCCCGGTTCCAGGTAGGATTCCGTATTTCGAAAAACTGAATTTTTTCGTTTTCCTGTCGCATTTCTTCGGTAATTTTTGCCACGTTGGATTTCAGATGGGTATAACCCTCGCCGAAATCCAGCAACTTTTTATCTTCACAGTAATAGTCAGCAAACAAACGCTCACAATAGGAATCCACAAAGGGGGCAAGATCGTCACTTTTACCTTCTGGATGCGGGTAATAATTGTGGAAGTTATTCGCCATCAACAAATAGGTTTTATAGCCTTTTGATATCAGCAACCAGAACAGCGGACGAAAAGGGTGCCGCAACTTTTCACGGATCATTCGGAAGAAAAATGTTACCTGCAGGGCTCGGCTACCCCAGTACTTTTCTTCAATGATGGTGTCACCGCTAAACACCCCTTTTACCTGGCGGCCAGCCACGGTCATATCCAGGGTTTTTAAGGTGGAAAAACCGACCACGCGCTTGGTCGGTTTTTCCTCAACCAGAATCACACCACTTTTTTCCACCATGTCGCGGCAGAAAACGTCGAGACTTATATTTTCGTAGTACCCGGAGTAAATCTCATACATTCTTCGCATGACGGGAACCGATACTTTGGAAAGGGGGAGATAACGGGCTTTTAGGGTTTCTTTTTTTTCCCTTTGCATTTCTCTGCTCCATGATTATTTTTATGCACAAAAAAGCGGGGCTCATCATCTCCATGGAAGGTGACCGACTTAATAGTTAAAGCGGCCATTTTTTTGTTAAAAAGGGCAAGCAGCATTTAAAATCGGCAAGACAGCCCGCCTAATGAGAGCTTGATCACAAGCATAACAACAACTACATCAGGCATAATAAAAATGAAAAACGACGGAATGGCACTCGACGTTCCTCTCATCTCAGTCCGTTATGCCCGCCGCTTTTTGCGGTTTGTACAAAAACACGGAATTAGTGGCACGGTAGTGCTCGAAGGATCAGGCATAGATAGCCATATTCTCGACAACCCGGATGCCTATCTTTCCATGCGGCAAGTGCAACATCTGCTACACAACGGCAACCGTCTACTCAACGATCACACCGCACCGTTTCGCTTCGGTCAGGAGCTGGACCTGCAAGGTCATGGGCTGTTCGGATTTGCGCTGCTGCGACAACAGGATTATCGCAAGCTGGTGAACATGGTGGTGCAGTACCTGCGGGTATCGTTGCCGCTGATGGATATGGAAATCCACTGCACTGGCGAACTGATTTCCATCCGCCTGCATGACAACTGGGACCTGAAAAAACTTAAACCCATGGTGGCCAATATCTACATGGGCAGCATCCATGCACTGGCATCACTGGTCTGTCGAACGTTCACGTTCGAATTTGATTTTGCCTGTCCCGGCAACAGTCTCGCCTGGCAGAGGCTGGCCGACGGCGTAGAGGTAAAGTTCAACCGGCCACACAATCAGGTGTTGATGCCGCTATCGGGACGTCAGGCCAGGGATGACGATGCCAGCGTGGCCACCTACTTGGCCGCCGCCCGTTCCCGGGAGCAGATCCAGGGCGATGACAGTCTCAAGGTAGTCATCAAGGTGCGCCACGAAATCATGAACGCTCCAGGACGTGACAGCACCCTGGAGCGAGTAGCCCAGAAACTGGGCATGAGCACGCGCTCAGTACGGCGTCACCTGGGCCTGGCCGGTTTTGCCTTCAGCGGCATCCGCAATGACATCCGCGAAACCTTCGCAAGCCGCTATCTACTGGAAACGGACATGCCGCTGGAGAAAATCGCCGACCAGCTCGGTTACAGTGACCAGGCCAGCTTCAGCAAGGCCTACCGCAGCTGGACGGGACGCACCCCGGGAGAGGTCCGCCGCACCAGCCGCCCATGACAGGAATTAACAGGAATTGACCTGAACGCTTCAGCCCGAAGCGCTTCGGCTTTTCCATTTCCGGATCTTTCCCACTACTATCAAGGTCACATCTGCATACTTCATACCAGTAATAACAAGCAGGAAGGATCCATGAAGAAGTTGATTACTGCCGTCGCTACGGCCTTAGCCCTTACCATCTCACTGCCCGCCCAGGCCGAATCCATCAAACGCAAGGTCTGTGTCTTCGATATCGTCGGCAATGTGGGGCCGGTGATGAGTGCCATGAAGGACTGGCAGGCCGCCGCTTTGGCCTGGGACCTGGAAGTGGAGTTGATTCCCCATACCAACGAAGCCATTGCCGCTGAAGATCTCAAAGCTGGTGTCTGCGATGCTGCCCTGATCACCGGTATTCGCGGTCGTAACTTCAACAAGTACGCCGGCACCATCGATTCCATCGGCGCCATTCCCTCCATGGAACACATGAACGTGGTCCTGAAAGTGCTGGCGCACCCGCAAACTGCCGACAAGCTTTCCCAGGGTTCCTATCAGATCATGGGTGTGGCCCCGGCCGGTGCCGCCTATGTCTTCGTGAACGACCGGGAAATCAACTCTCTGGCCAAGGCAGCCGGGAAGCGTGTGGCAGTGCTGGAATATGATGAAACCCAGGCCATTCTGGTTTCCCAGGTGGGTGCGACCCCGGTGGGTTCCGATGTGACCAACTTCTCCACCAAATTCAACAACGGCGTGGTCGATGTCATCGCCGCTCCACTGGTGGCCTATGATGCGCTGGAGCTCTACAAGGGCCTGAGCCCGGATGGCGGCATCATCGACTACCCGCTAGCTCAACTGACCATTCAGCTGGTGGCCAAGAAAGACCGCTTCCCCGCCGACATGGCACAGAAATCACGCGAGTATTTCTATAACAACCTGAATCGCATTACCGAACAGCTAGACAAGGAAGCCGAAAAGGTCGACCCGCGCTGGTGGGTGCAGATTCCGGATGCGGATAAAAACGAATATGAAGTGATGATGCAGGAAGCCCGTAACCAACTGCGCGACCAAGGCTATTACGACCAGGACATGCTTGGCCTGCTACGCAAGGTGCGCTGCAAGATGGATCCGACGCGGGCGGAGTGCACCTAGGAAAGCAGTTGAAAGTTACAACGCGAGATAGTCCGTCTCGTTGTTAACGCAAAGAGGCCGCGCCCAAAGTTTGGGCGCGGCCTCTTGCATTTCAGTTCCTGAAACAGGCAGGCGCGTTGCAACTTGGAACTTTCAACTTGTAACTCATCAAAGCCCCAACTGCTTGGCGATCACCTCATTCATGATCTCGTGGGTGCCGCCGCCGATGGAGAGGATGCGGTTGTCGCGATACAGGCGTTCGACTACGGTGCCTCGCATGTAGCCGCTGCCGCCGAATAGTTGCACCGCGTCGTAGGTAACCCGGTCGGCACAGCGGGTAGCCACGTTCTTGGCCATGGACACGTCCAGCACGCAGTTTTCGCCCGCAGCAATCTTTGCGGCCACCCGATAGGTGAACTCGGTGCTGGCTTTCACATCAGTGGCCATTTCCGCCAGCTTGTGACGAGTGACCTGGAACCCGGCCAGGGGACGGCCAAAGGCTTCCCGTTCTTTCACGTAGCGCATGGCTTCATCCAGGGCCAGCTGAGCGGTGCTGTTGGCGGTGACCGCCAGCACCAGGCGCTCCATCTGGAAGTTACTCATGATGCAGTAGAAGCCGCCATTTTCCGGGCCGATCAGGTTTTCCGCCGGCACACGGCAATCCTCGAAAAACAGCTCAGCGGTGTCGGACGCCCACCAGCCCATCTTCTTCAGCTTGCGGCCCACGGAGAAGCCTGGGGTGCCCTTCTCAACCAGCAACAGGCTGATACCGCCGTAGCCCTTGTCGCCGGTGCGCACTGCCACGGTATAATAATCTGCACGCACGCCGCTGGTGATGAAGGTTTTGGCGCCGTTTACCACATAGTGATCGCCATCACGCACCGCGCGAGTGCGCAGGTTGGCCACATCGGAACCGCCATTGGGCTCGGTAATGGCCAGGGCGGAGATCTTCTGCCCACCGATTACCTCCGGCACCACCTTCTGCTTCATGGCATCGCTGCCCCACTTCCAGATCGGCGGCAGACCAATATCCAGGGAGCCCAGGCTGGCGCACAGGCCACCGGACGAACACCGCACCAGCTCCTCGCAGGCGGCAATCTTCATGAACACATCTTCGCCGGTACCGCCGAATTCTTCCGGGGCATTGATGCTCAGGATGCCGGCATCAGCGGCCTTGTTGTACAGCTCGCGGGGGAATTCACCGGCTTCTTCCCAGTCATCCACATGGGGCAGGATTTCCCTTTCCACGAATTTGCGAACGGTCTCGCGCACCATCTGGTGGGTTTCATTGAAATAATCCAACGCGCTCACAGGGCCTCCTTTTATTAGCTAACCTAGCGCTTGCTTGGTTTTGACCTTAGCAGAGTGTGTGCGAGGAAGGCTATACAGGAGAAAGGTTTGTGTGGCTTGGAACAGGAAGAGTGGGGATTCTTTTGGCAGGAGAGCCACTTTGTTGGCCTAATGTGCGCCGCATTATTCAACATCAATCGGAATCTGCTCATTACCTCGCTGACGCTCGGTTCGCATGTCGCAGATCTCCCTTGGAGGCTAGCATGCGTTATTCGCTACGCTCCGTTCCTAGAAGCGGCTTCTTGGAAATGGCGAGCCCCCGGGAGTTTTCCACCCTTTCCCTATCCAATCGAGCCTAGCTCGTAGCCGTCAGCTTTCGAAAGGTCGGCGGCCTCTGAGCGCCTGGGCCAGCGTAGCACCATCAACGAACTCCAGGTCGCCGCCCATGGGCACGCCCTGGGCGATACGGCTGACAGTGATGCCGGCCTCCTGGGCCAGATCCAGCACATAGTGGGCGGTGGCTTCGCCTTCCACGGTGGTGCCGGTCGCCAGAATCAATTCGTTGATTTCGCCTTGCTTCAAACGCTGCTCGAGCACATCCAGGCCCAGTTCCCGGGGACCGATGCCATCCAGGGGCGACAATTCGCCCATCAGTACGAAGTACTGACCGCGGTATTCGCCGGACTGCTCGAAGGCCAGCACATCCGCCGGCGTGGCGACGATACAGACCAGGGTGGAATCCCGGCGGGCATCGCTGCACACCGGGCAGAGTTCTTCTTCCGCGTAATTGCGGCAGCGCTGACAGTGTTGCACACCATCCATGGCCGCATGCAGGGCATTGCCCAGACGGCGCCCCTCTTCCCGACCACGGTCCAGCAGGGAATAGGCCATGCGCTGGGCGGAGCGGGGCCCGACACCGGGCAGGCAGGTAAAGGCGTGGATCAACTGGTCAACCAGCGGTGCATGCTTCACAGGCAATGCCCCTTACGGCTTGAAGCCTGGCGGAAAGGGAAAACCACCGGCCATATTCTGCATGTTGTCCTGCTGCTGCTTTTCCACCCGACGCACGGCATCGTTGACGGCAGCGGCCAGCAGGTCTTCCAGCAGCTCCTTGTCTTCGCTCATCAGCGAAGCATCAATGTCCACGCCCTTGACGTCGTGACGACCATTCATGGTCACCTTGACCAGGCCGGCACCGGACTCGCCGGTAACTTCCGCATTGGCGGCCTCGTCCTGCATTTTTTTCATCTTCTCCTGCATGGCCTGGGCCTGCTGCATGAGAGAGTTGATATCGAAATCCATCATTGTCTCCACCCGGCCTGACCGGGAGTTATTCCACTGTTTCTTTTGGCGTTACGCTGCCTTCGTCCAGCCGGCCATCAAAGGTGCTGACCAGCTGCTGTACCACCGGATCCTCATGCAGGGTTCGGGTGGCATCGACCAGCAGTTCCTGACGGCGGGCTTCGGCCATGGCCTCCGGGGTATCACCGGCCCGGCGTTCGTAATCCACCTGGATCTGGATGCGCCGCTGGAAATAATTTTCCAGTGCGCCACTCAACTCATCCAGCCGTTCCCGGTTGACCAGCACCTCGTGTCCGGTGCTGATACGCAAGGTCCAGACCGTGTCTTCCCGGCTCACCAACACCGCGTTGCGAGCGATATTGCGTACCGTGCCGTCCAGGTCCAGACGCAGCAGCAGAGCGGCCCACCAGGTGGCCACCTCAGATTCGCTGGTCGGTTCCTGCAGCGGCGCCAGCGGCGGCTCTTCTACCGCGTCCTGCGTCGGTCGCTCTGCAACAGCTTCCGGCACTGGCTCCGGTGTGGACTCAGGTTCAGGCTGGGGCGGCTCGGGCTCCGCTTGAACGGGCTCCGGCGCAGCCTGCTCGCGTGGCTCAGGAGTCGGGCTTTCCACCTGGGCCAGGGCGGCGGATGTGGGGCCACCTTGAGACACCGATTCCACTACCGGACTGGCAGCGGGCTGGGCGGTGGGTGGCGTGGGCGGCGTCGGGGCAGCAGCGGGCCGATCCAGCAGGGCTCGCAAATCCGGTTTGCCGCCAGCTTCTGCTGACGGCGCCGCTGCTTCAGGCTTTTTTACGCCGGCGTGTTCCCCCCGAGTCGGCAAGACCCCTTTGGGGGTAAACAGCACCATGCGCAGCAACAGCATTTCCAGCGCCGCGCGGCTGTCAGGGGCATCCTGAAGATCCCGGCGACCACGCACGGCCACATCGTAATACAGCTGAACCTGTTCAGCGCTTAGCGCCGCCGCCAACTGGGTAATGGTCTCGTCATGGCTGCCCGGTACGGCCTGACAGACTGCCAGCTGGTGGAGCTGACTGATCAACTCGTCCAGCAGCGCCAGTTCCCCGGGACAATGCTCGCTGACAGTGGCCAGCGCCTGCAGCACCCCGGCCGGTTCCTGCTCCGCCAGCGCCACCAGCAGGGTCAGTACATGGTTGCGATCCACGGTACCCAGCATGGCGTTCACCGCCTCGCTGCTGAGCTGCTCGCTGCCAAAGGCAATGGCCTGGTCGGTCAGGCTGAGCGCATCGCGCATGGAGCCCTGAGCCGCCTTGCCCAGGGCCAGCAGGGCCGGCGCCTCGTAGCGGATCATTTCCTTGTCCAGCAGGGCCTGAAGATGGCCGGCGATCTGCTCCGCCGGCAACGCCTTGAGGCTGAACTGCAGACAGCGGGACAGCACCGTCACCGGCAGCTTCTGCGGATCGGTGGTGGCCAGCAGGAATTTCACATGGGGCGGTGGTTCTTCCAGGGTCTTGAGCAGCGCATTGAAGGAATGCGCCGACAGCATGTGCACCTCATCGATGAGGTAGACCTTGTAGCGGCCCCGGGTCGGCGCGTACTGCACGTTGTCGAGCAGCTCGCGGGTATCTTCCACCTTGGTACGGCTGGCCGCATCCACTTCGATCAGGTCCACGAAGCGGCCTTCGCCGATTTCCACACAGGTGGGGCAGACCCCACAGGGACGGGCACTGACACCCTGTTCGCAATTCAGGCAACGGGACAGGATGCGCGCGATGGTGGTCTTGCCCACCCCGCGGGTGCCGGTGAACAGATAGGCATGGTGCAGGCGATCCTGATCCAGCGCATGCATCAGGGCCCTGGAGACGTGCTCCTGCCCCACCAGCTCATCAAAGGTGCGGGGACGATATTTACGGGCAAGAACCTGATAACTCATAGCACTCCAGCGGCAATCGTGGCCACCAACAATAACGGCTTGGGAAGGGCCTTATGCTATCGAAGTTCACCGGGGGAGGACAGTGCGGAAGCGTGTTGCGTGAAGGCGTGCGGCGTGTAGCAGAATTTGGAGGTCTTCCCGCCAGCCACACCCCGGCACACGAGTCCACTGCTACCGTTGCTCCCTTCCGGGCCTGGCGGAGTTCACAGTCTGTCGTTGCGGGGGGACCGACGGGTCGACCATAACGCGCCTGCGGCCAAGGCTGCAGAGCGAGGGCGCATTGTGGCCAAAGCGACCGGCCATTGCAAGATAGGCCCAGTCCATCTGCCTAAAGCTTGATCAGGCTGGCCGTGATGACAGCCCGGGTCTACACTGAAAGTCTATGGTGGACGGAGAGTGTACCGTGACAAGCAGCAAGAAGATTCGTATTGCCATCAACGGCTTTGGCCGCATCGGTCGCTGTATTGTCCGGGCGATCAGTGAACATCCCGCCGGCGACCGCTTCGAACTGGTTGCCATTAACGATCTGGCAGATTTTGATGTGCTCGCCCACTTGCTGGCCTTCGACAGCACCCACGGCCGCTGGCCACACTCCGTGCATTACGACGGCAACCACCTGGAAATCAATGGCCACCGGATTCCCTGTTTCGCCGAAAGCCGGCTGGAAGACCTGCCCTGGACATCGCTGGCACCGGACCTGGTGATCGAATGCGCAGGCAAGTACAAGACCCGGGATGCCTTGAACGGTCACCTTGAAGCCGGCGCCACCCGGGTTCTGGCCAGCTACCCGGTGAACGACGCCGATGCCACTGTAGTCTATGGCGTCAATCATGCCGTACTGGGTAGCGAGCAGCAGATTGTCTCCAACGCCTCCTGCACCACCAACTGCCTGGCGCCCATGGTGGCAGTGCTGGATCAGGCCTTTACGGTTCGCCAGGGCCTGATGACCACCATCCACAGCTATACCAACGACCAGAACCTGGTGGACAAGGCCCACGGGGATTTGCTGCGCGCCCGGGCGGCAGCGGTGAACATGATCCCCACCAGCACCGGTGCCGCGAAAGCCGTGGGACTGGTACTGCCCCATCTGCAAGGGCGACTGGATGGCCTGGCGGTGCGAGTGCCCACCCTGAATGTGTCACTGGTGGATTTGACCGTCACCCTGGAGCAGGTGGAATCCCTGGAGCAGGTCCATGAGGCTCTTAGCAATGCTGCCCATGGCGATCTGCAGGGTGTGCTGGCAGTGAATCACCTGCCGCTGGTCTCCAGCGACTTCAACCACCTGCCCTACTCCTGCGTGGTGGATACCAATCACAGCCGATTACTGGGCCAACAGCTGAAACTGCTGGCCTGGTACGACAACGAGTGGGGGTTCAGCCACCGCATGCTGGACGTGGCGGCGTATTGGATGGACACCTGAAACCGGGCGTGAGCATTATCCGCCCCGTTGGAGCCTTGCCTGCAAGGCGCATTGCGTGACTAACCCCTTCGCCTTGCAAGCAAGGCTCCAACGAGGGTCTCAATCAAACGGACTGAAGTGCTCCTCGCGTCCGGCTTCTTCCGCTTCGTGGCGATGCCCTTGCATGACCTTTTCCACCTTGCTGGCCTGCACCTCATCATCGGCATCCACCATCATCAGATAGTCACCCTGCTCCACCCGGTCCAGATAGGGCGTCAGGTGATGGCTGCGGGACGACACCCCGCGCAGGCCACCCAGCCAGGCCCCGAAACAGGTACCGAACAGGGTCACGCCGATGATCGCGCCGGTGTCCAGCTGCATACCCCAGGGGTCAGCGCCGGCCAGCAGAAAACCGGCCAACAGGCCCACAGCCATGCCGCCCAGCGCGCCCACAAAGCCGGAGTGCATGATATCGGTTTCTTCCCAGGGGGTAGCTGTATGCACATGGGCCTGGGCCATGGCCGAGCTGTCATTGCCCATCACATGCAGGCGATTTTCACCGATACCCGCCTGGCGCAGATCTGTGGTTATCCCCTGAACAGAGGTCAGTGATTTGGCGAAGTAATACAGACGTTTCATTGCATGCCGCTCCCTGTGGCTGACAATGGGGTTGGGTTTGCAGAGTTCCGGCCCTCCTGGCCTGGATAACAGCGACTCTGCACTGATCCGGTGAGCATGATCAGTCTCCGCTTAAGACCCTTTGGTTATATCGGGTCGATGCCACTACGCATCACTCCCAAACTAGCAAAAAGGGGCCTTATCGGCCCCTTAACTATGTCACAGAAAACGCGTCACAAAGTGCAGCGATTTAATTACGATTTGTTGGCGATTGTTCACCTTCAACGGGGATTATCCGGGGCTTCTTTTCCTCGGGAACCACACGGTTCAATGTCACCGTGAGCAGGCCATCGGTAAGGCCGGCGCCGTCCACTTCCACGTGATCCGCCAGCTTGAAGGTACGTTCGAATGCTCGCCGGGCGATACCCTGATGCAACCAGGTACGCTCACCGTCATTCTGCGGCGCCAGATTACCGCGAATGCGCAGCTCATTTTCCTGGACCGTGATCTCGATATCATCGCGACCAAAACCGGCCACCGCCATCACGATACGGTAACGACCATCGCTTTCGCGGATAATGTCGTAAGGCGGGTAACCGTTGGACTGGTCCGCACGCAGTGCGGCATCCAGCAGTTCATCAAAGCGATCGAAGCCCACGGAATGGCGAAACAAAGGGGCAAGGGAAAATCCGGTATTCATCACACATATCCTCATTCCATCATCACCAGCAGACCCCGCAGGCATCCACTGGCAAACGGTTAGGTTCACAGTTATGAGTGACGCAGAACCCGCAGCCACAAAACAGTGTCAGTCAGGTTCCAACCGGCCGGGTTGTCACAGTGAAATAAATGGGGATAGAGGAAATACTTTCAAGACCCGGGAAGGATTTTTACCGAGGTCTGCTGGGGCATCATTACAAAGCCAGCCGGCGCCTGTTGTGGCAGGGTGGTGGCCGTCACCGGGATGCGGGTTGCCTTGCCGTCAAAACGCACCGGCACCCGCACGCACAACCGCTCGCCGGCGGTCACCGGCCAGCCGGCGTTCTGCCCGCTCTGCCATTGCTCGCTATCCCCGGAACAGGCCCGGTCCATCAACAGACCACGCACCGCCGGGTGATCACTGTGGAATTGTACCTGCCCGGTCACCGGCGCCCGGTATTCAAAGGTCAGCACTGCGGTACTGCCCGGTGCCAGTACCGTGTCGTCAGGCGCCTGCCAGCCCGGTTCCGCGATCAGGCCCAGCGGCAACGGCCCGGAATGGCGATCGGCGCTGGCAGTCACCTGCCAGCGAATCTGGCTGTCTTTACGCTGACCCGGCTTGCCGTTAAGTGAAGGCAACTGCGGCAACCTCTTCCCTGTCGGCAACGACAGTGACAACCACAATGTCTGGCCACGACTCTGCGCTTCCGACAAGCGGAACTGGAAGGCCCCGGACGCACCGGAGGTGGTGGTCTTTTGCCAATCGCTGGCCGGGTCCTGCAAGGTCAGCGTCAGACCGGGCAAGGGCGCTTCGCCACCCTCGCGACGCTGATTGAACGCCTGGCCACCGCCAGCCCCGTTATCCTCGAACAACACGCCGGTAAGCCAGTGACCGGCGGGGCGACAACGAAATCCTGCCTCGGCACCCGCCACCGACAGGGAATGAAAGCCCGGCCAACCGCGCTCGCCCCGGGCCAGCAACTGACCATCGCCACCCAGGCCACCGTCTTTGGCCCCGGCACCCCCCGCATGCTTGATGGTGACGGCCAGCGAATCGGTGACCGGGAGATCCAGCCACAGGGTGCCGCCACTACCACCACCCCCGCCCACATCGGCAGCAGCGCTGCCTGCCAGACCGCGCAAATCCAGGGCTCCCTGACCCTGCAGGCCGGCGGCCCTGACCAGCAGTAGCCCACCGCCGTTACCGCCCTGGCCGCCATCACCCTGGCGTCTGGCGGCGGCACCGCCGCCACCGCCCAGCACCAACACCCGGGGAGCGGGATGGCCACCCCGGCCACCGCCTTCCGCCGGCAGTCCGTGGCCACCAGGCGCCCCGTTGCCACCACCGCCACCGTTACCCAGCCGCTGGTGGGATAAATCCAGGCCATTACCCCCGCCCCCGGCATTGGCGGGGGCACCGCGCCCCATGTCGCCGCCGGGATAACCCGTACCGGTATCCAGCAGCAACACCGGTGTACCGGCAAGGCCCTCCCCTTTGCTGGCGTGATGGCCGTAACCGGCTTGCCGATCCTGAACCGACGGCGCCGGATAGCGCCAATCTGCCGGCCGCCCCAGCGCTCCCTGCAAGGACAAGGCCGGGCCACCGCGGAAACCGGCACCCGCCACCGACAACCGGTGCCCGTTCAGGGTTACCTTGCGGCGCACATCCACCGCCAGCACACCACCGGTGTAACCATCCCAGGGCAGCGCCCGGGCATCCTGCTGCAACGAGAAATGCTCGTACTGGGGTACCCGCACCAGCTGCCATCGGCGGCGCCCTTGCTCGCCGCTGGCCGGTGCATTCACATAGCTGTGTATCAGGCCACCACCGGCACCGTCGCCCTGAATCCACACCTGCTCTCCCTCCACACGGTCCACCCGCACCCACTCGGCCATCAGGCCATGCCCCTGAAGCTGGCCATAACCGGTACGGTTGGCAGTGCTCATGGAGGCGCTCTGCACTTGCAGTAGCAGAACCAGGTCACCGGCATGCAGGGAAATGTGGCCGCGTTGGCGAGTCAGGGAAAAGGTACGGGTGCCCGGGGAGAGGGTCTGGGTGTCCGGGCCGGTGAAATAGCTGTTGATGAGGGCATCATTGCCGCCCTGGCCATCGCGACCGGGGTTGGCACAGACCGTCGCCCACGCGCCGCTCTGCCCCAGCAGCAGGGCAAGTATCAGCGCGGTGGATCGAGCCAGTCGGCGGTGGTGTTGTTGCAGCGAAACCATCCGGCAATACTGTAGCGTTCCCGGGTGGCTGCCAAGACTTCGTGGGGAATTTTCTCGCTGAGGAAAGCCACCAGAGTGCCGGCACGGGGTTCCACTTCGCTGGCCACGCCCTGGGCATCAGGCTCCGGCCACAGCCGCAGGCGCCCGCCCCACTGGCTCTGCCAGCCTTCGTTCAGGTACAACACCACGGACAACAGGCGCCCGTTATTGCCGTTGAAGGCATCCAGATGACGCTGGTAATAATCACCGGGCCCGTAAATGGCAAAGTGTGATTCCAGCTCGAACAGCCCCATGAAAAGAGACCGGTTCACCGCCACCCGCAAGCTTTCCAGACCTTCCAGCAACTGACACTGGGCCAGGGTTTCTCCCCTTAGCCAACAGGTCCGATCACTGCGAACCCGGGTGTCTTTCTGGTGCACCTGGCGCCGACCAATACCGGCCAGCTGAAACTCACCCTGCCGGTCACGATGCTGCGCTTCCTCGCGCAGGGCTCGCACCAGTGACAAGGGGAAATAACCGGGAGAAATGGCATAGCCATGCTGGACCAACCCGTCGATAAGTCCGTCCAGGCGATCGCCGCCGACGCCACCCAGTGAATCCACATTGTCTTGCACGCTGGTGCTCCCGATTAATGCAGTGCCTCGCCGGCACCACTATCCATCTCGTCCGGCCAGATCAGCCAGTTAAACTCCTGGCCTTCATCCAGCAATTGCACCGTGGCATCCACGGTGGCCTGGACAAAGTAGATGAACTGCTCGAAGGAAACGCCGTGACGGCCCAGCAGCAGGTCGCAGGCAACCAGCCGGGGCAGAGAATCGTCGCTCACATCCAGGAACAGCTTGATGGACGGATACGCCATGTTCAGCCGGGTCAGCTCCGCCTGCACGGCAAACAGGGCCGACGGGCGCAATTCCAGCTCGGTGGTCAGCAGGATGCCATCCTCTTCCACGAACACACGGGCATCCACCACCCCTTCGCGCTCCTGCAACTCGGACAGGTGCAACCCATGGCAGTGCTCACAGATGTAATGCCGAATATTCGCTTGCTGGAGCCACTGTTTTACCCGCTCCGCATCCGCATTGACGACGCCTAACATGATTTCTCCTAGCCTACCCCGCAGGGCGCGAATCATCTTCCATTGGAACACAAAAAGAAATAGCTGAGTCGTGCCATCAGGAATAGTCAGGCCACGCCATTTTCGGTCATTTGAGCCCGCGGCCAGGCTGGGTATGATTCCTTCATCCCTCGCTTCAGGACCCGAATAATGACAATACCTCACGTTGCCTTCCGCTCCAGCGATATCCTGCATGAGAAAACCGACGGCTTTATCCGTCGCATGCAGGGTGACGCCTCCCGGCCAGAGCCCAAGGAGATCGAAGCGATCATGGGCATCTTCATCGACGAGGCCCTCAACGCCTTTCTGACCCGGGCCGCCGAGGCAGCCCAGTTATCCCCGGGCATGATGAAAGTGGTCCGCATGACCACCCAGACCATCAGCAAGACCACCTACCTGGTGGTCAGCCGCAGCGCCAAAAAACTGGATCTGCAGCAGAATCGCGCTGCCGCCGACTACATGGATCTGGTTCGTCAGCCCGCTCCCGGCGAGAATTTCTGGTACGTGGCGTTCCCGGTGGATGAGGAAATGGCTGCCCTGGGGAAAAGCCTGCCCGGCCTGTGCGAGGAAAATCCCGAAAAGGCGCGACAAGAGCTGGTGCGCTACCTGCTGGCACTGACCGATCAGGCCATCGAATGGTATTTCGAGCGGCCCATGGCCTTGCTGCAATTCGGCCCGGTACTGCGCAAGTTGGCCAGCATGGGTGTGGAAACCACCCGCAAGGCATCACGCAGTCTGATCAACAGCCTGGTCCCCAAACTAAACGCAGAACAGCTCAAGGCCTCCGCGGAGTTTCAGGCAAGCCAGCTGATCCCGCTTCCCCCCCGTTCCGCCTGACCGGCAACGTCCAAAATCCTGTCATTGCTGACAGGATTTTGGACTACTCCCTGTGCTCCAAATCTTGTAAGCCTGACTGAAACAATCTTTTCCTTTATGGCCTGCTCGGCCTACAGAGTGCATCCCTTTTGATAACAATTACTTACATTGCACTTTGGCTGTGGTGTAAGTTCACCAAGTTTTTACAAAACTACTTATTCAACGGATTGCGCAGCAATAACACGGCTCTCTACTATCAAAATAGTATTACGTCACATAATAAAACGAGGAGTGAGCCGTGTCTTTGCGCCATGCCATACTTGTCCTGCTTCAAGATCAGGAAGCCAGCGGTTACGACCTCGCTCGCGAATTTGCTAACAGCATTGGGCTGGTATGGAACGCCACCCATCAGCAAATTTACCTGGAGCTGGGAAAACTCAATGACCAGCATATGGTGAAATTTCGCCATATCCCCCAGGATGGCAAACCGGACAAAAAATTGTACCGGATCACGGAAGAAGGCCGCGACGAGTTGATTCGATGGCTTCGAAAACCCGCAGCCCCACCGCGCATCCGCGACGCCTTTATGGTAAAAATTGCAGGCGGTGCCCTGTCGGATTCGTCGTCGATCCTGCGCGAGCTGGATGACCAGGCGGATCTGCGTCGTGAGCGTCTGCATACCTTCGAGGCACTGGCCAGGAAACTGGATGAACAGGGCCGTGAAAAGGATCTGTTTACCTATCTGACCCTGCGCCGGGGTATTCTCGATCAACAGGCCTGGCTTCACTGGGCTGATGAGGTAAAAACGGCATTAAACAAACGCGAGATTCTATCCACTTCAGCATGACCACAGCCGGAGAACCTGTTCAAAATCTATACGCAGCCGCGCCGGAGTCAATTTTTTCGCCAGGTCGTGATTGCGGTTGCGCCGTGTAGTCACTCTACATAAACAAGCGCAATCACGGCCTGGCGGAAAAAGGGGCCCGGCCCTTCGGGTTGCTGCTAAAAATGGCCCCATGCTGTGTTATGAACCTTGAACTTGACCCGTCAGGCCCTGCGGTTCATGCCTTGCCTGGGGCCATTTTTAGCAGCAACGCGGTTGCGTATAGATTATGAACAGGTTCTTACATACACCAGCTGGCCTGCTGCGCTGGCTGGTGGAGGCCCCATCCCTCCTGCCCTGCCCTTCTCCCTGCCGTGATGCCGGCGAGCTGCTAAAACGCGAATACCAACTCGACCCGGGGTTGCCGGAACGGGCCTCACTGCGTCTGCAGGCACACACGCCAGCAAGACGACTGGGGCTGATGTTCGAGCAATGGGTATCCGCGATGGTAGATGCCAGCAACAATCTGGAGCGAATTGCCAGTAATCTGCCCTTTCGCCACCAGGGCCGCACACTGGGGGAGCTGGACCTGCTGGTCCGCGATCACCTGGACGGAAAGCTGTGGCACTGGGAGCTGGCCCTGAAATTTTACCTGGGCACAGAGCAGGCCTGGTTTGGCCCCAACAGCCACGACACCCTGGACCGCAAGGCCCGCCATCTGTTCGACCAGCAGCTGCCACGTTCCTCCATGCCGGAAGTGCGCACCCAGCTTGCCGAGCAAGGTTGGCAGCCGGATGGCACCGCCTTGCTGAGCCGGGGACGGCTGTTCTACCGGCAGCATACCCCCACCTCGGGCCAGCAACCCCACCCGGGCCATGAACGGGGCTGGTGGCTACCCAGCGACGCCCTGGATGACGGCGAATGGTCAATTGTTGAGCGGCCTTACTGGCCCTGTCCGTTCATGTCGGACAAAAGTACCACTTTGATTGCTACCCCCACCCTGATTGACTATGTTGAGACTCGTCAACGCCCCATCATGGTGATCCAACGCCATCGTGATACACCGGGTTTTATTGTTCCTGTCAGCTGGCCAAACACATGAACTTTCAGCCTCAACCCCTGGCACTGGTAGACAACCAGGGCCAGGTCGCCCTTGGCGTCTTTCCCGAGACCGTCGCCACCATCAACGGTCGCGAGGCGGATTACCGCACCCCCATGGGTCAGCCCGCGCCACGTTTTGCCCGGCATTTTCATTACAAGCAGTTCCAGTATTTCGGCGTTATCAGCCAGGAGCTGCTGGCCGGCTGTGCCCTGGCCCATACCGCCTACCTGGGGATGGCGTTTTTTTACATCTTTGAGCCCCGCACCGGGCGCTTACGGGAATATACTTGGCGCTCGCCGTTGGGCCGGGAACTGAACATGTCCACGTCACCAAGGCACGGTGAAAGCCACTTTCAGCGCCGCGGCGTGGATATCCGCCTGGGCTACCAGGAGCAGGACGGCGCACTGAGCAAAACCCTGCAGGTGGACCTGAAGGACCTGTCGCTGAATGTACAGATGGACGAGGGCCCGGATTATCAGCCCATGTCCTTGTGTACCCGCACCGGCGTCAATGGCTGGGTGTACGCCAATAAAGTCGCCGGTCGCACTGTCACCGGTAGCCTGCAGCAGGACGGCAACCACCAGGATCTCGCCGAGCTGGGCGCCAGCGGCCACCACGATTTTTCCGCCGGCTATATGCGCCGCGAAACATTCTGGAACTGGGCGTGCCTGTCCGCCCTGATCGGCAGCACACGGGTGGGATTGAATCTGTCCTGCGGCGTCAACGAAACCACATTTTCAGAAAACTGCCTGTGGGTGGACGACCAGCTGATCCCCACCGGCGGTGTGATCTTTGAATACAACCGGGATGATCTGATGCAACCCTGGACCCTGCGCAGTCAGTGCGGGCAGGTATCGCTTCGCTTCACCCCCAATGGCAATCATCGCGAACGGATGAACCTGGGCCTGTTTGCCAGCAATTTCAATCAGCTGTTTGGCCGCTTCGATGGCGAGCTCCGACTCAAGGACGGACGCACCCTGACCATTGACGGGCAATACGGTTTTGTCGAGGAGCAGTACGCAAAATGGTAGAGAATAATCAGCACATAACACCGGAAAAACAAACGGAAAAATTCGGTGACCGTATGCGCCGCGGACTCTTCTGGGTGGTGCAGTACTGGCGCGAGCTGTTCAACTTCAAGTTCGACAAATACATGATCATTCAGGTGCTGCCCGGCGTCTACGGGATCGCTCTGGTAGCCATTGCCTGCGGTCTGGTCTACGTCTGCGTGGAAGCCTTTATGGCTTCAACCTGGCGTGGGCTGTTCTACTTTTTCTTCGCCGCACCACTGACGTTTCTGGTACTGGCATCGGTACTGCGCGCCCTGCTGGAGTTTTACATGGTGGTGTTCAAGATGTCCGAACATGTGGACGAACTGGTGGGCCTGAGGGATACCGTGGATCGCCTCTCCGGCATCAGCGACAGCGTCGACGAAATGGTGGCGGTCACCCGCCGCATTCCGTTCTGGCGAGCACTGTCCAGCAACCCCGCCAAGACACGTTCCAAAAAAGCCGATCAGGTAGAGGAAAGGAAAAGCGCCTGATCAGGCGCTTTCAAAATCCGCTTTTACCACAGAGGTCACAGAGAACACGGAGAGAATGCTTTTCTGTAGGAGCGGCGCTCGAGCCGCGAATAGGCTTAAGAAGGTTGATTCCACACCTTAACTCCATTCGCGGCTCAAGCGCCGCTGCTACGATTACGCAGGGTGCGGTTCTCCTCGCTCATCGCACCCTGCGGAAGATTCCCACGCATCAATATCAGCGCGTGGCTTCCAGCGCCGTCAGCAACAACCGCTGGTAAAGGTGGGCGCGGATTCCGTGCGGATCGGCCAGCGCCATGCGTTCCATTTCGGCAGCGAAATCGCTTTCGCTTCCCTCCTCGAACAACGCCTTTCGACCCAATTTCAGATATTCCTTCTGGCTGACTTTTTCCTTAAGCCAGGTCAGCCCCTTGAGCAGCCGTTGCTCCACGTCATTGAAATCTGACCCCAACGGGAAAGTGGGGAACGCCTTGTCACCATGCCGTTCAGCGATCTCGTGAAGATGCTCCGGATTGTTACGCCGATAAGATTCCGGGATCTGGTAATCCTTACGCAGCTTGCCGGCGGCCTGGGCTTCTTCCATCAGTTCGGTCTGGAAACGACTGTCGGCCACATTGAGCATGGCCATCACCACTTCCTCATCGGTCTTGCCGCGCAGATCTGCCACCCCGTATTCGGTGACTACCACATCGCGCAAATGGCGAGGGATGGTGTTGTGACCATAGCGGAACAGCACATTGCTCATGGCCTCGCCGGCGCGTTCACGCCAGGCACGAACCATCAGGATGGAACGGGCCCCTTCCAGTTCATGGGCCTGGCTGACAAAGTTGTACTGCCCGCCTACCCCACTGAGTACCCGACCATCTTCCACCTGGTCGGCCACTGCCGCCCCAAGAAGAGTCACAGTGAAAGCGGTATTCACAAAACGGGCATCCTGGCGCTGCAAGCGCTTGAGGGTTTCATCACCGTAAAGATGATTGATGAAGCTGATGTGGGTCATGTTGATGGCAGCCCGGCTCGCCGCATCCATCTCACGAAGGCGTGCATAGAACGCCTGGGGCCCCAGGAAGAAGCCACCATGCATGACCACGCCACCGGCCAGCTCTTCGCCGAATACCGCCTTGAGAGCCTCCCGGGTAGCGCGGTCATCAAGGTCGTTGGCCACGCGGATATCATTGGGCAGCACCAGTTCATCACCGTGCTTTTCAACATCGTGACGGAAAATTCCGAAGCGTTTCAGCTGACGCAAGTGGTCATGATTAAGACGACGGCGAATGGCATCCTGCTCACGCAGAGCATCCAGCAGGGCCAGACCGGGCTTGGCCGGGTTATGCATTTCCAGCTGCTGCAGCGGTGCCCAGTCATACACCGGGCGGCGGATAATGCCATCATCAATCAGCGTCAGCAGACCATGAGTCATCATCTCGCTGCATCCGTACAGCCCCTCACGGAAAGACCCGGTGCCCCCCTCGCTATCGACCAGTTCCTGGTGGCTTTTCGGTAGCGACCAGGCATTAAGCAGGGACTGATAGAGATCGTTATCCTGCTCGCGCAGACGCAAATGATGTACCAGCGCATCTCCCAGGGCGCCGATACCGATCTGCAACGTACCGCCGTCCTTGATCAGGGTGCTGGCATGCAAGCCGACAAAGTGGTCCTGAATATTCACCGGCATGTTCGGGGTGCTGAACAGCCGCGTATGCCCCTGGGGGTCGTCCAGCAGGATATCCATCTCCGCCAGCCAGTCATCCACCCGGGCATCGTTTTCCATAAAGGGCAGGTCCCGGTGCACCTGCCCCACGGAGATGATGGTCTCGCCGGCATCCCGGCGCGCCTTGAGCAGCGGCATCAGATCCAGAGTCACTTCCGGGTTACAGGAAAAACTGTAGCAATCACTGTCGTCTTCCTGCCGATGCGCGAGCATCTGCGCCACCACATTGACCTTGCGAGCGTTGAGATCCCGAGCCACGTGGGTGTAGTTGCTGCTGATGTAATGCTGCTGGGCGCTGTCGCTGCCCAGCATGCTGCCTGGCTGCACAAAGAATTCGAAGACGCGGATATTATCCGGCAGGGCACTGCGTTTCTGGGGCTTCAGATAAGCCAGTTCTTCATAGTCGCCGAACAAGCGATCGGCGAAAGGATTGAGAAAGCGTTTTTCCAGATCACTGCCGGCACCCGGCTTGCCCAGGGACAGGGCGGTATAGATATCCAGGGACAGAGAGGAATCCTTTTCCACCCGGGCATAAAGCGCATTCACAAAACGGTTTGGCTTGCCCAGTCCCAGCGGCATGGCCAGGCGAATTTCGCCACCGGTCTGCTCGATCACATAATCCACTGCCTGTTCGGCATTCTGCATCCGCTCTGTCACGGGAACTCCTTGTTATTCAATGTGCATGGTGCGCGATACGAACGTTACCAGCACCACACCAAGTACGATAAACGCCATACCGATCACTGCCGGCAAGTCCGGTTGCTGGCGAAAAAACAGCGCCCCGACAAGCGCAATCAATACAATACCGACACCGGCCCACACCGCATAGGCAATCCCCATGGGTACCGTACGCAGGGTCAACGACAGGGCATAAAAAGCGATACTGTAGCCCACCACAGTCACCACAGAAGGCCACAGCCGGGTGAATCCCTGGGAGGCATTCAGCGCGCTGGTCGCCACCACTTCAGCGAGGATGGCTACGGCAAGGTATAGATAACCCATGTCGGATCCTATTGATCGGCAAGCTGTGTCAGCAAGGTTTCCCAGTGTGCCAGTTGTTGTTGCGCAAAGTCAGCCTGGGGATGGCGAACAATCAGTACCAATCGGGTGAGCCTATCCTGATCCGGCCATTGATTCAGCGGGCCAAGCGCCGGCTCACTGCCTTCCACCCATTGCACCAGCAAGGGCCCATCCAGGCCGTCCACGCGCAACAGGCCTTTTACCCGGATCAGGGCATCACCGCATTGCTCGGCAAGCTGCTTGAGGGCGGCCTGCCAAAGAGGCCAGGACAACACTCCATCCCAGCGCAGTGAAGCGCTATACAGCTGGTGACGGGATGATGGGGTAACCGGTGACTGTGTCGACAACAGCGAGCCGCCCGGTTGCACCGGCGCAAAACTGCCGGTGACCCGGCAGCGGCGGGGAAATGACTGTGCCAGCAGATCCACCGGGGCCGGTTCCGAGTAAATGTGCGCGGTGACATTCAGGGCAGCCAGTTGCGCCTTCAGAGCCGCCAGGGCTTGCGGCTCACAGTGCGCTGTTTTGGACAACAGCAAGGCATCGGCAGCATGGATCTGTTCCAGCCACTCAGGATGACGCTCCAGGCTACGGACCCCGGCCAGCGCATCCACCACGGTCAGTACCGACTGGCAGAAAAATCGTTTCTTCAACCAGGGATCCTGCTCCAGCGGTGCGGTGACACCGAAGGGATCGGCAGCGCCGGTGGTTTCCAGCACCAGCATGGAAAACGCCGGTAGCTCACCATTCTTGCGCGCCATGAAGAGATTGCGCAGGGTGCTCGACAGAGAACCTTGTATCACGCAACACAGGCAGCCACCGGCCAGCAAGGTTACCGGTACCCGCCCCGGGCCGGTGAGGTGCTGGTCGATGCCGATATCGCCCAGCTCATTGATGATCACCGCCAGGTCCTGGCGCTCACTGAGCCAGCGGTTGAGCAGCGTGGTCTTGCCGCTGCCCAGAAACCCGCTCAGGACAACGACCGGCAAGCGTTCCATTCAATCAGCCCAGGGACCAGGGCAGTTGCTGACCAGCGTAGAAAGGCACCATAGCCTCCCCGGCCGCATCAATCACCTCGGGCACGGACCAGGGCTTGCGCACCAGGGTCACCGTGTCGGTATGGCGGGGCAAACCGTAGAAATCCGCGCCGAAATGGCTGGCAAAGCCTTCCAGCTTGTCCAGCGCGTTGTGCTGCTCGAGAAAGCTGGCATACAGCGGCAACGCCGCCCGCGCGGAATAGCAACCGGCACAGCCACAGGCCGCTTCTTTCTTGTTGCGCGCATGGGGCGCGGAATCGGTGCCCAGGAAGAAACGGTGATGACCTTCCAGCACCGCCTGCTGGATCGTTTCCTGGTGCTGGCGACGCTTGAGGATCGGCAGACAGTAGTTGTGCGGGCGCACCCCTCCCACCAGCATATCGTTACGGTTCATCAGCAAATGTTGCGGCGTCACTGTCGCCGCCGTCAGCTCACTGGCCTCGCGCACAAAGTGAATGCCTTCTGCCGTTGTCACATGCTCGAAGACAATCCGCAGGCCGGGAAACTGGCGGCGGATATCATTGAGGTAACGATCGATAAAGACTTTTTCACGGTCAAAAATATCAATGTCTGCATCGGTGACTTCACCGTGAACCAGCAGCGGCACATCGTGTTTTTCCATGGCCGCGTAGAGATGGGTGATCTTGCCCGGATCGGTGACGCCACTGTCGGAGTTAGTGGTAGCACCGGCCGGGTACAGCTTGAAGGCATGCACGAAGTCACTCTTCGCGGCCCGCGCCACCTCTTCCACCGAGGTGGTATCGGTCAGGTACAACACCATCAACGGCTCGAAGGCGACGCCCGCAGGCACCTGAGCCAGAATTCGCTGCCGGTACTCGTCGGCCTGGGCCACCGTATTCACCGGCGGGGTCAGGTTGGGCATGACAATGGCACGGCCAAACACGTTCGCCGTGGCCGGCACCGTCTCGGCGAGCAGAGCGCCGTCGCGGAAATGCAGATGCCAGTCGTCAGGGCGGGCGATGGTCAGGGTGTCAGTCATGGCGTCACCTTGGGTCGGAGTTTTTCGGGGTACATAGTGTAGCGCAACTGCGAGGCCGGGCGGGTTGAAAATGTTTGCTTGTAAGTATGAGCGCGGCTCGTTAGGGCGCTTTTTGCGTGAGAGCCTGAATCATTGAGGCGTGACGAGTGAGGAAAATCGGAGGGGCTTCGCCTGGTGAGCAAGGCTGCAACGAAAAACGCCCCGCAGTGCGGGGCGTTTTTTTATATATGGCGGAGAGGGCGGGATTCGAACCCGCGATACGGTAACCCGTATGGTTCCTTAGCAGGGAACTGGTTTCAGCCACTCACCCACCTCTCCGGAATGCGGTCATATTGTCAGCTTGGAATGTGGGCTCTTGCCGGCCTGTTTCCAAACTCGCCGCGCATCATAACGATTTTGCGGAGAAAATACAGCCCAAAAATCAGGCAGACTCACCGTCTGATGATTTTTCGTGCTGAATTCGCTGGTAGATTTCTTCCCGATGCACGGCAACCTCTTTCGGTGCATTCACACCGATACGAACCTGGTTACCTTTTACACCCAGGACAGTCACAGTGACTTCATCACCTACCATCAGGGTCTCACCAACTCGACGCGTAAGAATTAACATAATGATCCCTCCTGGGGTCCTTCAATTTCCGTGAGCGCATGCCGTACCTGAGGCTCGCGGGTTGCCGTCCTTGACGACTCCTTGGTGCGGGACCATTTACCCACCCCTGGCACGGAGGCGGTAGTATGCCTGAAGCGTATTCGTAAGTCTCTCCGTGAAGGGGGGCGAGACCAACCGGTCGTCGCCCCGTACCTACCTGGCAGTATGTGGATCAGCGGCAAGCTGATCCACACCCTCAGCCGGCAGGCTGATCCAGCTCAAACGCGGAGTGCAGAGCACGTACCGCCAGCTCCAGGTATTTCTCGGCAATCACTACAGACACCTTGATTTCGGAGGTGGAGATCATCTCGATGTTGACCCCTTCGTTAGCCAAGGTTTCAAACATCTTGGACGCTACACCAGCGTGGGAACGCATGCCCACACCCACCAGGGACACCTTGGCAATCTTGTCGTCACCAATGATTTCCGGGTTGCCCAGCTCTTCGGAAGCCTTGCGCAGTGCTTCCTGGGCACGGGCGAAATCGTTGCGGTGCACAGTGAAGGTAAAGTCGGCGGCGCCGTCCTTGCCCACGTTCTGCACGATCATGTCCACTTCGATGTTCTCTGCGCTCACCGGGCCGAGGATCTTGTAGGCAATGCCCGGGGTATCCGGGGCGCCACGCACGATGATTTTGGCTTCATCACGGGTAAAGGCAATTCCGGAGATTACCGGCTTTTCCATATCAACCTCGTCGTCGACGGTAATGAGAGTTCCAGGACCATCCTGGAAACTGGACAAGACACGCAGCGGCACATTGTACTTGCCGGCGAATTCCACAGAGCGGATCTGCAGGACCTTGGAGCCCTGACTGGCCATTTCCAGCATTTCCTCGAAGGTAATGCTGTCCAGGCGACGGGCGTTATCCACCACACGGGGGTCGGTGGTGTAAACGCCGTCCACGTCGGTGTAGATCTGACACTCGTCGGCCTGCAATGCGGCGGCCAGAGCCACGGCGGTGGTATCGGAGCCGCCACGGCCGAGAGTGGTAATGTTGCCGTCGGCATCCACACCCTGGAAACCTGCCACGACCACAACGCTGCCGCCATTCAGGTCGGCACGCACTTTCTTGTCGTCGATCTCTTCGATACGAGCCTTGGAGTGGACACTGTCAGTGCGCAGGGGAATCTGGCTGCCGGTGTAGGAGCGGGCATTGATGCCCTGCTTCTGCAACGCCATGGACAACAGGGCAATGGTGACCTGCTCGCCGGTGGAGACCAGCACATCCATCTCGCGCGGTGAAGGGTTATCGCTGACACCTTTGGCCAGCTCGATCAGGCGATTGGTTTCGCCGCTCATGGCGGACACCACCACGACCACCTGGTCGCCCCGTTTATGGAAGCCTGCCACCTTCTCGGCGACGGCTTGAATGCGGTCGACTGTACCCACTGAGGTACCGCCGTATTTCTGCACTATAAGGGCCATAAAGTCGCTTTATCTGCAAAAAAGAGCGCGTAACTCTAACAGAAACGCGCCGGGATTTCATGTTGAGGGCTGAGCCATGGTCTTGACCGCGGCTTACGCCCCCTGCTCAGACACCCAGTTTTTCACGCTTTCCAGGGCCGCCTGCAGGGCTTCAGGGTTGTTGCCCCCGCCCTGGGCCATGTCCGGGCGACCACCGCCGCGACCGTCCACCTGCTCGGCCACATGCTTGAGCAGATCACCGGCCTTGAAGCGGCCGGTTAGATCCTTGGTGACACCGGCCACCAGGGCCACTTTGTCACCTTCCACGGCGGACAACAGGATAATCGCCGAACCCAGCTTGTCTTTCAGCTTGTCCATGGTAACCCGCAGGGTCTTGCCATCGGCACCATCAAGCTGGGTAGCCAGTACTTTCACGCCGCCGATCTCCTGCACCTCATCGGTGAGGTCGCTGCCTGCACCGCTGGCCAGCTTCTGCTTGAGGCGTTCGATTTCCTTTTCCAGCTCGCGGACTTTCTGCGCCTGGCTGCGCACCCGCTCGGCGGCGTTGCCCGGGGTACTTTTCACCGTGGCAGCGATCTCGCTAAGCGCCCTCTCCTGCTGACGCATGACGCCCAGGGCATGCTCACCGGTGACCGCTTCGATACGGCGCACACCGGCAGCGGCTGACGCTTCCAGAGTAATACGGAACAGACCGATATCGCCGGTGCGGCTCACGTGGGTACCGCCACACAGCTCCTTGGAGAACCCCTCGCTGCCCATGCTCAGCACACGCACCTGGTCGTCGTATTTCTCGCCGAACAGAGCCATGGCACCGGCTTCACGAGCGGCATCGATATCCATCAATTCAGTGGTGACCGGGGTGTTAGCCAGAATCTGGCGATTGACCAGAATCTCGATCTGCTCGCGCTGGGCTTCACTCACCGCTTCGCCATGGGAGAAGTCGAAGCGCAGATAGTCAGACGCCACCAAAGAGCCTTTCTGCTGCACATGGTCGCCCAGCAGGTTACGCAGGGCGGCGTGCATCAGGTGGGTAGCAGAGTGATTACGCATGATGGCGCGACGGCGATCCACATCCACGTAGGCGGACACTTTCTCGCCCACTTTCAGGCTGCCGCTTTCCACCTTGCCCAGGTGCACATGGGCCGCCTGGCGTTTTTTGGTATCGGACACCGCGAAACGATTGTCGCCCTGCACCAGGAAACCACTATCTCCCACCTGGCCACCGGATTCTGCATAGAACGGCGTGCTGGCCAGTACCACCATGCCTTCTTCCCCGGCCTGGAGAGCGTCCACTGCTTCGCCGTCCTTGAACAGGCCGACGATCTCGTCGTCGTCCGCCAGCTTCTCGTAGCCGGAGAACGCCGTCACCGCCTCGATGTTGAGACGGTCGCTGTAATCATTGGCAAAGCTGCCGGCACCACGGGCCCGCTCACGCTGGGCTTGCATGGCTTTTTCAAAACCGGCCATGTCCACCGTCAACTCCCGCTCACGGGCCACATCGGCGGTGAGATCCGGCGGAAAGCCATGGGTGTCATAGAGGTTGAACAGCACCTCGCCGGGCAGCTCCTTGCCGTCCAGCTCGGCAATGGCCGCTTCCAGCACCTTCATGCCTGCGGCCAGAGTGCGGCCGAACTGCTCTTCTTCCGCCAGCAGCGCCTTCTCGATACGGGCCTGCTCGCGAACCAGCTCCGGATAGGCCTCGCCCATCTGTTCTACCAGCGCCCCCACCAAGGTGGAGAAGAACGGCTTGTCCTGGCCCAGCTTGTGGCCATGACGCAGGGCGCGACGGATGATGCGGCGCAGCACGTAGCCACGGCCTTCATTGGACGGGATCACCCCGTCACAGATCAGGAAGCTGGCGGAACGGATATGGTCGGCGATCACCCGCAGGGATTTCTCTTCCATATCCTGGCAGCCGGTGGCTTTTGCCGCGGCCTGCAGCAGCGCCTGAAACAGGTCGATCTCGTAGTTGGAATGCACCCCCTGCAGCACCGCCGCGATACGCTCCAGGCCCATACCAGTATCCACGCTGGGCTTGGGCAGCGGCTTCAGCTCGCCATCCTGCTGGCGGTCGTACTGCATGAACACCAGGTTCCAGATCTCAATGTAGCGATCCAGATCCTCGCCCTCGAACCCTGGTGGACCGCCGGGCACATCCGCCCCGTGATCGTAGAAAATTTCCGAGCTGGGACCACAGGGGCCGGTGTCACCCATCTGCCAGAAATTATCTTCGTCCAGGCGGGAGAAACGCTCGGCGCTGACGCCCATTTCCTTCAGCCAGATATCCGCCGCTTCATCATCGGACACATGCACGGTGACCCAGAGGCGCTCTTCAGGCAGGCCCAGGGTGCCGGTGAGGAACTCCCAGGCGAACTTGATAGCTTCGCGCTTGAAGTAATCGCCGAAGCTGAAGTTACCCAGCATCTCGAAGAAGGTGTGATGCCGCGCCGTGTAACCCACGTTCTCCAGGTCGTTGTGCTTGCCACCAGCACGCACACAGCGCTGGGAGCTGGTGGCACGGGTGTAATCCCGGGATTCACGGCCCAGAAACACGTCCTTGAACTGGTTCATCCCCGCGTTGGTGAACAGCAGGGTGGGGTCGTTATGGGGCACCAGCGAGGAGGATGGCACCTTGGCGTGCCCCTGGCTGGCAAAGTAGTCCAGGAAGGCCTGGCGTAGTTCAGCACTCTTCATAGGAGAAACATTATCGGCTGGCTATCAGAGAGCGCCGAGTATACCGCCCTGCCGGCCCGGTTGCGATGGGCAAGAAGCAGTTGCAAGAGGCAAGTTTCAAGTTACAAAGCGCGACCAAGCTCACCGGGTTTTGGTAAGTCATGCCCGCGTATTATCGTTGGGCGCGGGCACGCCACTTCCAAACCTTACAAGCCTGCACGCGTTGAGACTTGAAACTTGTAACTTGAAACTCAGCCCTTGATCGCCGCCGCCAGGCACACCGCCAGCACCATCACCAGCAAAATACGCTTGAGCACTGTCGGGGAGACCCGGTGGGCGAAGCCCACGCCCAGGCGTACGCCGAGCAGGGTGCCGGCGGCCACCAGCAGGCCCGGTAGCCAGGCCACCTGGTCGCGGGCCACAAAAATGCCCAGGGCCAGCACGGTAAAACTGCCGGTGATGGCAAGCTTCAGGGCGTTGCCGCGCAGCATGTCATAGCGAAGCTGGCCCACCAGCACCGCGATCAACACAAAGCCCACGCCCGCCTGCACAAAGCCGCCGTAGGCGCCACAGAAGAACAGGCCCAACCAGCCGGCAACAGAGTCATTAGGTTGCAGTGGCAGCTCATCCGCTGCTGGCGACAGTTGATTGGGTTTGAACACCATAATCAGTGCCACCACCACCAGGGTCGTCAGCAATACCGGTTTGAGAATGGACTCCGGCAGAGAGGACGCCGCCAGAGTACCCACCAGCGTCCCCAGCAGGCAGGGCACCAGAATCGCTGGCAGCGGCTTGAACGGCATGGTGCCGCGCTTGTTGAACTGGCGCACCGCCTCCACGCTTTGTATCAGCACCCCTACCCGCATGGTGCCGTTAGCCAATGCCGCGCTCATGCCACTGAGCATCAGCAACGGCAGGATCAGCAGCCCCCCGCCACCGGCCAGGGTGTTGATAAAACCCGCCAATACACCAGCACCCAGCATGGCTGCCGCCAACCAGGGATCAGACAGGTACTCCATGGAAAATCTCACACAAGCCGCAAAAGCGAAGGATACGCCGTGAACGGAATTCAAACCAAGAGGAAAAATTACCGGGCTGGCTCCGTCGACCACAAACCGGCACCGTTGGAGCCTTGCTCGCAAGGCGAATCATCCGGGTAACGTCAGCCCTTCGCTTTGCGAGCAAAGCTCCAACGGGGTGAGGATAGCAGCGATGGGAAACGGGAAGGACGAACTAAAGCTCGTCTTCCGGGGAACAATCCAGCGCAGCAAAGCTCTGTTCGGCATTGAAACCGCGCTGTTGCAGGAACCTTAGCTGGCGAGCTTTTTCTTTCTGGTCCTTGCCAGGGTACTGACGAAATCGCCGAGCCCGCACCTCCCGGGCCAGCGCGAACCAGTCCACCTCAGCATCTGCCAGGGCTTGGGCGATCAGCTCGTTATCCACGCCCTTCAGCTGTAGTTCCTGGCGGATGCGCAGGGCGCCCTGCCCGCGATCGATGCGCGAACGCACAAAAAAACCGGCAAAGCGCCGGTCGTCGATAAAGCCGTGTTCGTCACACCAGGCCAGCACCGCTGGCAGCGCCGGTTGCTCACCGAGCTTGCGGTACAGCTTGGTTTCCAGCTCCCGGCGGGCATGATCCCGACGCGCCAGCAGGCTGACAGCCCGCTGGCGCAGTTCGGATTCAGTGAGCGGTTCACTCATTGCCGGCTTCGGCTTCCTCTTCCTTGACAGCCGGCGCCTCAGTGGGATCAGGCAGCAAGCGAGCGCGGATTTCCTGTTCGATTTCCTCGGCGACAGCCGGGTTTTCACGCAGGTACTCACAGGCGTTCTGCTTGCCCTGGCCGATCTTGTCACCTTTGTAGGCATACCAGGCACCGGATTTATCCACCAGGCCCTGCTGCACACCCAGGTCCAGCACTTCACCCAGCTGATTGATGCCCTGGCCGTAAAGAATCTGGAATTCGGCCTGACGGAACGGCGGCGATACCTTGTTCTTCACCACCTTCACGCGGGTTTCGTTACCGGTGACTTCGTCACCCTGCTTCACCGCGCCGATACGACGGATATCCAGGCGCACGGAGGAATAGAACTTGAGGGCGTTCCCCCCGGTGGTGGTTTCCGGGTTACCGAACATCACGCCGATCTTCATGCGGATCTGGTTGATGAACACCACCAAGGTATTGGCGTTTTTCACATTGCCGGTGATCTTGCGCAGCGCCTGGCTCATCAGACGAGCCTGCAGGCCAACGTGGGTGTCACCCATTTCGCCTTCAATTTCGGCCTTCGGCACCAGTGCCGCCACGGAATCCACGATCACCACATCCACCGCGCCGGAACGCACCAGCATGTCGGTAATTTCCAGGGCCTGCTCACCGGTGTCCGGCTGGGACACGATCAGGTCATCCACGTTCACGCCCAGCTTCTCGGCATAGTCCGGGTCCAGGGCGTGCTCTGCATCCACAAAGGCACAGGTAGCGCCTTTCTTCTGCGCCTGGGCGATCACGCTCAGGGTCAGGGTGGTCTTACCAGAGGATTCCGGGCCATAGATTTCCACGATACGGCCTTTCGGCAGACCACCAATACCAAGAGCAATATCCAGCCCAAGGGAGCCGGTGGAAATGGACGGCATGCGCTCGCGCTTGCGATCGCCCATGCGCATGACAGAACCCTTGCCGAATTGACGCTCAATCTGTGACAGCGCCGCGGACAGCGCCTTACCTTTATCGCTCATGTGACCCCTCTCCGTTAACTGGTGCGTCATTCATTGACGGCGACCGTATTGTGCCTTGCCAGATCTGACCTTTTAGTCAGCACTGACAATATGGACAGTATTATGAGCAGCTATGGCGGCTCATTGCAACCCCGGCAGCCCGGGGCGATTGCTGGCTGATACGCGGCTAACGTCATCAGTGCGGTAAGCATTTGATTTTTAATGCCTAACCCCTTTCTGGAAGCATCAACAACGCATGACAAGGAAGGCGTGAAAGGCATAAACCGGCTTTCAATGCCCGGTGGATGGAAACGATTGTGGCGACTTCAGGCGCGCATTCAAGCCCCGAATGGCTTCCAGGATGGTCTGCTGACGGACGGCATCCCGGTCACCCTGAAACTGGAAACAGTGCGCGTCGGCGTGACCACTCGAGTGCCCCCAGGCGATCCAGACCGTGCCTACGGGCTTGCCCGGGATACCGCCCTGCGGGCCGGCGATGCCGGTCACCGCCATACTCACCTGCCCGCGGGAATGGCGAACGGCACCGAGCGCCATCTCCAGCGCCGTCTCTTCACTGACCGCACCGGTGCGTTCCAGGGTCGCTGCCTGCACCCCCAGCATGTCCTGCTTGGCATCATTGGAGTAGCTCACAAAGCCCCGCTCGAACCAGCGGGAGGACCCGGCAAGGGCCGTCAGCGTCTGGGCAATGCCGCCGCCGGTGCAGGATTCAGCGGTCACCACCATCAGGGATTGCTGGATCAGCTGTTCTGCCAATTGCCGCACGGCCTGGGCGATGTCGTCGTGATGCACAGTGTCTCCGGAAATATCCTGTCAGGGAGCCTGCAAGATACCACTGCCACGCAGCACCGCCCAACAAACCGGTTATTCCAGCTCGGCCAGCGAGGCCTCGAGATAATCCAGGAACCGCTGAATGTGCGGCAAGGTAACCCGGCAACCAATCACGCCGAATTCCAGGCTGTCCTTGTAACTCACCACCGTGATATTCAACGCATAGCCATGCAGTACCAGCGACACCGGGTAAGACGCCAGCAATTCAGCGCCGTTGAAATACAAGGTCTCTTTGGGCCCCGGCACATTGGAGATCACCAGATTGAACATGGGGCTGACCCGACCGGACAAACCGGTCACCTGCCCCAACGAAAGCGGCATATTGGTCATCACGGTATAGGCGTCGATGTCCGATTTCGGCATCTCGCCAAGACGGGTTTTCACCGCCTGCATGGATTCCTGAATGGCGACAAGCCGCCCCAGCGGGCTGGCAATGTGGGTGGCCAGACTCACCTGTACCGTGGTGATGGCATTGCCACCGCCTTCCGCCTGGTCCGCACTGCGCAGGGACACCGGCACCTGGGCCACCAGCGGTTCGGCAGGGAGAGCATCCAGTGATTCCAGGTAACGGCGCAAGGCGCCCCCGCACATGGCCAGGAAAATATCGTTGACGGTGCCGTTGTGCTGTTTCGCCGCTGCCTTGATCCTCGGCAAGGACCAGGACTGGGCGGCAAACCGGCGAGCGCCGGTGACCCGACAGTTAAGCTGGGTCTTGGGGGCCCGATAGATGGTTTTCACGTTGCTTTCTTTGGGCAGGCGCAGAAGATCCACCAGCTGACCGGCACCGCGGCGCACGCTTCCCACGCCATCCAGCACCCCCGACTTGGCGGCCACGGCCACGTTTTTCTTGCGCGGCTTTTTACGGCTGTCCCACTCTCCTGACCAGGGCGCAGGCAGACGCTCATCGGCGCTGCTCGCCATTCGCGACTGCATCAGATGCATGCCTGCCATACCGTCCACCATGGAATGGTGCATCTTGGTATAAAGGGCAAAGCGATTACCCTCCAGCCCTTCGATCAGATAGCTCTCCCACAGGGGTCTGCCCGGATCCAGACGCTGGGCATGCAGGCGAGAGACCAGCGCCAGCAACTCCCGTACCCGCCCCGGACGCGGCAGCGCCGAATGGCGTACGTGGTAATCAATATCAAAATTCTTGTCATCCACCCAGGCCGCATCCAGCCGGCCCGGCAGGCGGGACTGGATCTTCTGGCTGAAGGGCCGGCATACCCCGTCCACCTCCACCATGTAGCGGTAAACGCTTTCCATGTAGTCGCTGGGGGCATCTTCCGGCACCCCGAACAGGGCCAACCCGCCAACGTGCATGGGGGTTTCCCGGGTTTCCATCATCAACCAGCCGGAATCCATAATGGATAATTTTCGTGCCATCCCGATCTCCTTATTGTTATGGGCCACGGACGATGTTGGCCCCGAGGCTGTCATCTGCCAATAACCAAATCATCCATATTCATGGCGAAACAGCATTATGAGATTCGTTGCGTTTGGTTATTGCTGGCCAAATCTGGCCCTGCCCCTCAGGACAAGGCATCAGGCATATCGCTGGCTTCCAGGCTCGATAGGTTTTACATATCGAAACGATATAAGCATATATCTTGATGGAATATATCAATGCCCATAGTCTGGTTATGAATTTCACAACCCTGGAACCTACGGAGATTGCCATGGATATGAACAACCAGACTCAAAGCGGCCTGCCACGGATCAACGAACCCGCTCCGGATTTCACTGCGCTGACCACAGACGGAGAGAAGTCATTGTCAGATTACCGCGGTAAATGGCTGGTACTGTTTTCCCACCCCGCTGACTTTACGCCGGTTTGTACAACCGAATTTATGGCTTTTGCCAAGGCAGCTCCAGAGTTTGCAAAGCGCAACTGTGAACTGCTGGGTCTGTCCATCGACAGCATCCATTCACACATCGCCTGGATGCGTAACATCAAACAGAATTTCGGCGTGGAGATTCCCTTTCCGATTATCGAAGATCTGAAAATGAATGTTGCTAACGCCTACGGGATGATTCATCCGGGCGCAGCGGATACTTCTGCGGTAAGAGCCACCTTCATCATCGACCCCAATGGCGTACTCAGAGCCATGGTCTACTACCCGATGAGCAACGGTCGCTCAATCCCGGAGTTCCTGCGATTGCTCGAAGCACTCCAGACCAGCGATGAAAATGGTGTTGCAACCCCCGAAGGCTGGCAACCGGGAGACAAGGTAATCGTCCCCCCCGCGAAAACAGCCGAGGCGGCCAATCAACGGGTGGAATCTGGCGAATACGAGTGCACGGATTTCTATTTCTGCACCAAGTCCCTCTAATGCAATGCTACCCGCGCGGCCTGAGCGCCGCGCGGGGTTTCAAGTTGCAAGCAAAGGAGCACAGCAATGAAGAACGCCCATCAGATGGTCGAGGAAGCCAAACGTATCATCCACGAGATTTCTCCGGATAAAGCTGAAGAAGCACTTCCCAGCGCCGATTTGTTACTGGACGTCCGCGAACCCGACGAATTTCGTGATGGACATATTCCCGGAGCCATCAATATTCCAAGGGGACTCCTCGAATTCAAACTCAGCTCCGACCCGGAATTGGAGAATCGCGACCAGAAAGTAGTGGTTTACTGCAAAACCAGCGGGCGCGCAGCTCTTGCCGCAAGGGCACTTAAAGAGATGGGCTATTTACATATTTTTTCTATAGAAGGCGGGTTTGATGCATGGCAACAAGCCGAAAAGCCTGTAATAAAGCCCACTATGCCCGATTTCGACTAAGCCTTGCCCATGTTCGAGGGCAAGGCCTGCCTTGGCTTTCCTGTCAGGAACCCGGAGGAACTGCACGCTTCAGCGTAAAGGCGCCGCGCAACTCGCCCAGGGTATAGCCCCTGGCCTGATCCCCCGGATACAAAGCATCCAGTTGCTGACTGACGGCGGGCGCCAAATCGGTTCCATGGCAAGCCATACAGGGAGCCTGAACCGGTATCGCTTTCATGAAATGCTGAATGGTCTTGCCATTCTCTTCTCGCTCATCCATCCACTCGATAGTGCCGACGGGCTCCCCTGCCTGCAGGCGCTGCTCAAACCGGGCGAGAACGTCCCGCTCCACCTCATCCGCCGCATTGTCCAGGTTGCGCACTTTCAGGCTGGTCCGCCCGACTTGCCAACCGCTACTCTCACTAATCTGGCGAGTGAGCGGCATAGCCTGAATATGGCACACATCAATGGCCGCCACTGGCCCACCTGATTGCATGGCTGCCACCAACGCCTGCTTCAAGGCACCCGCCAGAGCCATGCTGTGCTGGCGGGGCTCCGACATGGGATCGATTGCCGCTTCAGGCGGTGCCTGCGAAGATTGAGATTGTGGTATTTCGGCATAGAGTGGTGCAACCATCGCCAACAGCAAACCACCAACATGAACCGCTTTCATGAGACTCTCCTTGATTGCTCCGGTAACACCGGCAGCTCAGAACCGGTAGCTGGCGCTGATCCAGGCATTGCGGCCTGGTTCTGTCAGCGTATCAGTGAAACTGTCCTCGCCGATATTCAGCGGATCACTGGCGGCCCGATTACGATTGATGAAATTCACGTAGCGCTTGTCGAAAAGATTATCCACCCCAAGAGCGATCTCGGCATTCTGACTCACCATCCACATGAGCCCCAGATCGACCACGGTATATCCCGCACTGGCCTGCTCTCCCGCATCCTCATTGAGACGATCATTGGCAGCGGCCAGGCGCAAAGTTATTGAAGCATCCCATTTGCCCGGCCGCCAGTGCTGGGAAAGTTGCCCCTGATAAGGGGAAACTTGCGCCAGGGTGCCGCCATCGCTGCGGTTGTCACCTCGCATGATCAGTGCCTGGGCGCGAGTCTCCCAGTGGGAGGCATAGCGTACCCCACCTTCCCACTCCAGCCCGTACAGACTCGCCCGAATATTCCGGTAGCGATCACGCTTAATCGTACCAATCTGTACCTGTTCTCGATAAATATAGTCTTCCACATCATCCGCAAACAGGGTTAGTTGACTGTCCCAGCGGCTCGCTTGCGAGCGCAAGCCAATATCCAGCTGCCGATGTGCTTCCGGAGCCAAATCGGGATTACCAATCCACTGCTGGTTACCCATGGCAGCGTTGCGGGCAATATACAGTTCTGAGGCGTCGCCCAACCGCTCACTGTAGCTGGCACTGGCAAACCAGTGGTGGCCCTGCTGGTCCAGTTCAAATCGCAGGAAGGCGGCGGGCAACCATTCCCGCACCTCAAGATCACCCCTGACCCCGTAGGCCTGTTCATAGAGCTGTGCTGCACTACGCACCCAGGGCGGGCCGGCGGGGCGCTCGTTACTGTCCCTGGGGCGGGCCACAGCATGGTCAATTCTCACTCCACCGGACAAACGCTGCTGATCGGAAAAGTGCTGCGTCACTTCCGCAAAGCCGCCCAGATGTCGAATCATCACGTCCGGCCATAGTCGCGCCAGCTCAAGCACGGGGGAGCTTGAGACATTTCGCAACACCGCATCACGCCGATTGCGTTGGGCATTGAGGCCAAAAGCAATTTCTGTAGGGCCTGATACGGATTCCGCCATCAACTTTGCGGTCAGGGTTTCAGACTCGGAAGGCACCTCAACCTTCATGGCTGAGCCCATCTGTATGGGCGCCGGGCGAAGGCTGAAGTTATCCATGAGATGATCAACCTGGTTCCAGCTCACATTGCCCGACAGAGTCCAACGGGAACTCATCCGGTGGCGGCCTTTCAAGGCCACCGTGGTACTGTCACTGCGTGGGCTGTCCATGCCGGCTCCGGCAAACTGCACGTCCCTCTCCCGGGTTTCCTCGTATTGCACCGACCATTCACTGTCAGCATTCGGCGTCCACCCGAGGATCCCCCCCCCCTGACGAATCTCATAACCGCTGGCAATTTCCCGGCCATCACCATCCTCATAATTGTTTGCCTTGCCGTACTGACCAAAGGTCCGCAGGTAGCCGTCTTCATTGCCGACAATCAGATTTGTCCATACTTCACGACTGTCGCCATTGCTGCCGTAACGCCCCCCAAAATCACCCCGCACCGGGGCATCGTTTTCCAGGAAAACAGGCGTAACGCGACGAAACAGCACCGTACCGCCGGAGCCTCCCGGCCCGTCCTGCAAGGAAGTGATTCCCTTGCGAATCTCGATCTCATCGTAAGAGTGCAGCGGGGCGTAGGCGGTTGGTGGATCCATACGATTAGGGCAACCGCCATACACAAAGCTGTCATCAAGGAGGATATTCAGACGATTCTGGCTTTGGCCGCGTATCACCGGATCAATGCCATGCCCTCCCATTCGGACACCATCCACGCCGGGCTGTTGACGTAACCAGTCACCACTATCGGCGGCAGAATGCAGCACATCCGGTGAGAGCTCAGAAGAAACAGCAGCGCCCACCCTTACCGTGGCAAGCTCATTTGCCGAGGCACACGCCGAGTAGACAACAAAAAAGATAACCGCACACCAAAACCGCATTTCCTGCCCCCCTTATTGACTGGGGCAATCTACAAAGGGACCAGGAAAAAGGAAATGCGGTGTTTTGCCACAGACAGGTTCCCCCCTGTCTGGACGGCCTTACCCGTTACGCCGCCAGATCATCAGCCGGGCCAAAGAACTCGAAATGGATATCCGCTTCGTCCACGCCCCGCGTTTTCAGCAACTGCCAGGCATGTTTAAGCATCGGCGCCGGGCCACACAGATAGAAGTCGGCGTGGCGCTCGCCCAGCAGCTCATCGAGCAGTGCCGCATCCAGAAAACCTTCACTATCATAGTCTCCCTGATGACGATCACTCTCTGACGGTTCACTCAAACGCAGATGAGTGCACAGGTTTGTGTAATCCCGTTGCAACGCCGCCAGCTCTTCAGCAAAAGGCCGGACCGCACTGTTAAGCGCGCACTGGATGAAGATCACCTCACGGCCCGGCTGGGCTTCCAGTGCCGCATACAACATGGACAACAATGGCGTAATGCCAACACCGCCGGCCATCAACACCAGAGGGCGTTGCGTTTCATCACGGGTTTGCAGAGTGAATTCGCCACAGGGCGGCGCCAGCTCCAGCACATCCCCTTCCTGAATCCGGTCGTGCAGATGGTTGGAGCAGACCCCGTTAGGAGCGCCATCCACCACCGCCAGCTCCCGTTTGACACTGATCCGGAAGTAATCCGCTCCCGGACGATTGGACAGACTGTAGTTGCGCATCACCGGCTCACCATCCTGAGGAGTCAATCGCACGGTAATGTATTGGCCCGGTTGGTGGGCCTGGAGCGGCTGACCATCCTCCGGCGCCAGGTACAGTGACACGATATTGTCGCTGGCTGCCTCCCGTTTTTTCACCACAAAGCGCTTGAAGCCGGTCCAGCCGAAGTCCGTCTTCTGGTCCTGGTAAATCTGCTGCTCCCGGTCGATGAAGATAGTCGCCAGCACCCCATAAGCCGCCGCCCAGGCATCAATAATCTCCGGGCTGGCCGCCTCCCCCAGCACTTCCTGAATAGATGCCAGCAGGTTCTCACCCACGACGGGGTAATGCTCCGCCTGAATCCCCAGGGAGGCATGTTTCTGGGCAATCAGCTCCACCGCGTCGGCCAGTGCTGCCGGATTTTCAATATGCTGAGCATAGGCACAGATAGCCCCTGCCAACGCCCGCTGCTGAGTACCCGCTTTCTGATGGGCCGGGTTGAAGAACGTCAACACTTCCGGGTTTTCCCGAAACATGCGCTCGTAGAAGTGCCGGGTCAGCACCTCACCATTTTCCTGCAGGACGGGAACGGTTTGCTTGATCACTGCCACCTGATTCGCTGTCAGCATGACTGCCTCCTAAAAGTGGTATTTTACATGCCTGTTTATAAAAGGCATATTAGATACCTCTTTTGAACGGGTCAAGCCATGCAACTCTCTACCCATACCGACTATTCCCTGCGCACCCTCATTCATCTGGCACTGAAAGAGGGAGGGCGCCCGGTGACCGTGCAGGAAATTGCCCGGGACTACGGTATTTCTGCCAACCATGTGGCCAAGGTGGCCCAGACTCTGTCGCAGCTGGGCTATGTGAAAAGTCTGCGTGGTCGTGGTGGCGGTCTGGTGCTGGCGCAAACGCCTGCCGCCATCAAGGTCGGGAAACTGGTGCGGGAAACCGAAAACCTGAAATTGCTGGAATGCTTCGGGTCGGACTCAACCTGTCCCATCGACCCGGGCTGCAAACTGAAGAATGCACTGAAGAAAGCACAGAAGGCTTTTCTGGCGGTGCTGGACGAATACAGCCTTGAAGACATGGTGAAAAATGACAGGGAGCTGGAGAAACTGCTGTTCCGGGGCAAACCGGCCTGAAGAGACCGCTGGACAAACCGGGCGGCTCTGCTAATCTCAAGCCATGAACCCGATTCGCACCACCATTGCCGCCACCGACGGTCTGATCTCTTGCCGCACTGCCAGCGCTTTCGCCCTGGTTACGAGTACCCCTGCCTTTCTCTCCTGACGCCGAACACCCGACGGAAACCGGGGGTTCGGCGCCCCCGGCAAACACTCATCACACCGTCAGGAGAACATCATGAATACGCTACCCCCAATTACCGTTAGCACCACTGATCGCGACCGTCTTTTTGCCCTACTGGACAACTTCAAAGGGGAGTCGGACCAGATCGATTATCTTTACGATGAGTTGGCCCGTGCCCATATTGTTGAAGCTGATGCCATGCCGGACGATGTTGTGACGCTGGGTAGCCGCATGCGTTTTCGCAATGAGTCCACCGGCAAGGAACACGAACGAGCACTGACTCTTCCCCATGAAGCACAGTCAGTCAGCGACGCCATATCCATTCTCACCCCTGCCGGAGCGGCGCTGCTGGGCCTGAAGGTGGGGAACGACATTCAATGGCCTCTTCAGGGGCATTTTCTGCGCTTGCGTTTGCTGGCTGTAAGCCGAACATAACCCCGGATAAGCCTTCAACAGTTTGATACTCTCTGGAAACTGACTCACTCATACAACAACACAAGGACTGCTCATGAAGATGGAAACCCTTGCCGTGCGTGCCGGCTTTCAGGTGGACCCCACGACCAAGGCGGTTGTGACACCGATCTACCAGACCACGTCCTATGCCTTCGACAACACCCAGCATGGGGCGGATCTGTTTGATCTGAAGGTGCCCGGAAATATTTATACCCGCATCATGAACCCCACCAATGCGGTTCTCGAAGAGCGGGTCGCTGCCATGGAAGGAGGCGTCGGCGCCCTGGCCGTCGCCTCCGGCATGGCCGCCATCGAGTATGCGCTGGAAACCATCACCGAAGTGGGCGATAACATCGTCACTACCAGCAAACTCTACGGTGGCACCTACAACTTCTTTGCCCACAGTCTGCCGCGCCGGGGCATCGAGGCACGCTTTGTCAGCCATGATGATTTTGATGCGCTTGCCGCATCCATCGATGACAACACCAAGGCCGTCTTTTGTGAATCCGTGGGCAACCCCGCCGGCAATATTGTCGACATCGAACGCCTGGCCGAGGTAGCCCATCAGGCCGGCGTACCGCTTATCGTCGACAATACCGTCACCACACCTTACCTGTGGCGGCCCATCGAGCATGGCGCCGATATCGTCGTGCACTCGCTGACAAAGTACATGGGTGGGCACGGTAACTCCGTGGCCGGGATTATTGTGGATTCCGGGAAATTCCCCTGGACCAAGCACAAGGAGCGTTTCCGGGTACTCAACGAACCCGATCCGTCCTACCACGGCGTGGTCTACACCGAAGCCCTGGGCGAAGCCGCCTTCATTGGTCGCGCACGAGTGGCCCCGCTTCGCAACACCGGCGCCGCACTGAGCCCGTTCAATACCTTTTTGATTCTGCAGGGCATTGAAACCCTGCCGCTGCGCATGGATCGCCATTGTGAAAATGCACAGAAGGTGGCCGAGTTCCTGCGCGATCACCCCCAGGTGAACTGGGTGAACTACGCAGGGCTGCCGGAAAGCCCGGACAATGCACTGGCGCAGAAATACATGGATGGCCGCGCGTCCGGTATTCTCAGCTTCGGCATTGAGGGCGGTCAGGAAGCCGGTGCCCGTTTCATTGACGCCCTGCAATTGATCCTGCGGTTGGTGAACATTGGCGATGCCCGCTCACTGGCCTGCCACCCCGCTCCCACCACCCACCGTCAGCTGGATGACAAGGAATTGGCCAACGCCGGCGTCAGCCGCGAGATGGTGCGCCTGTCCATCGGTATAGAGCATGTGGACGATATCCTGGCAGACATCAGCCAGGCTCTGGACGCCGCACGCTAGAACGTGGCCTACAGCAGGACCGGCCCGAACGGCAGGTAAATTCACTGAAGCATCGTTGTGTCAGCACCCGTTGGAGCTTTGCGAGCAAAGCTCCAACGGTACTCGCTACATCTTGTAGTCAGCGCCATTCTGCCCTGCCCCAGCTCACCGACCGCGACCTCGACACAATGCCTGCGCAAGCAAGGCGCAATCCCTATAACAGAAGATCATCGCCGATCGGGTGGTATACCGAGGCGCTATCAATCAGGGAACGGGCTGTCAGTGATTCCACTCCATAGACCTCCGTTCGAACACCGGGGTCAACGTTGATCCGCTCCAGCAACACATCAAAGTCACCATCACCAGATAGCAACACCACCGTATCCACCTGCGACGCCAGGGTCATCACATCCACGGCGATACCCACATCCCAGTCCCCTTTGCTGGAACCATCGCTGCGCTGGATATAGGGCTTCAGTTTTACCGTGAACCCAATGTGCTTCAGGGCATCCTGAAATTTCGTCTGGCCATCATCGCCACGATGGGTGGCGTAGGCCATGGCGTGCACAATCTCACCTCGCTCAGAAAGGTGCTGCCACAGGGCACGATAATTGAACTGCCGCCCAAACGCCTGGCGGGTGGTGTAATAGATATTCTGAACGTCGGCGAAGACCGCGATGCGGGGCATAAGATCATTCCGGATTGCCGTAGGGGCGAATTGGATGGTGCACTCTGTTTTGCCGTTGACTCTGCTTCGGCGAGGACTCTAATCACGTCCGTCACCTTAGCACTTTATAGAAACGCTCTGCTGAATGCTGGGCATCCAGACCATACCCATGACTCATCCACCCATTCCAATACCATGCATTCTTCATATGAGTCACTGACTCTGAAGAAAGCGTGACTGCGGACTCGGGCCAACACCCGCCTATTATGCGTGGGGGTGTTTGACCTAATGTAATCAGGCCAAAATTGATAAATAAAAATTTCTCTTCAAAAAACTATAATTTTCACAGGATGACAACGGACTTAAATGAACGTCTCTGGGCGAACCAGGCCTACCTGCGCTGTGTCAAATAACAGTAATGACTGTGGGATACATTTACAGATATTGGCAGAACAAAAGCCGGATAATGGTCCTGGTTGCTGTTCCATGACAAAAAACCATTCAGTCAGATCGCCGGATTGCTGGGCTACTCGGAGTAATCTGCCTTTAACCGCGCCTGTCGAGGCTGGCTTGGCAAGACATCCAGACAATCTCACCAAGAACATAACAACGATTAAAGGCTCGCCACCCGGAATCATTCCTCATCAAAGGACTCGTAGAACTCGACCAGACTGTCAATCAACGTTCTCACGGCAGGCAGAACACCACGCCGGGACGGGAACACCACATGAATGATATCCCGATGCAGCGCCCAGTGGGGCAGGATCTTTACCAGCTCGCCGCGTTCCAATTGCCTTTGCACAGTCAGCACAGGCAGCTGCACCACCCCTACTCCGGCCATGGCGGCCCGGCGCAGGGCAATCATGTCAGTGGTCACGAAACGGGGCTGATGAAACACGCTGATCTGGCTGCCATCCTCGCCCCGTAACTCCCAACGAAAATCCGGCCGCGGTGATCCCAGCCCAAGACTCGGCCACAGCTCCAGCTCTCTTGGATGGCACGGCATACCGAACTGTGTGACCAGCTCAGGGCTGGCAACCAGGGCGAGCCCTCTGTCGGATAGCACCCGCAGCCGCAGGTCGCTGTCCTGTAACGGTGGCGGCCGTACCCTAATGGCCACATCCACCCCTTCATTGATCAAATCCACCCGGCGGTTGGTGGCTTCCAGATGGATCGTGATCTGCGGGTACTGACGCATAAAGTCGGCCAGGAAGGGCCCGATATGGACATGCAGCAGGGTAATTGGGCAGGTTACGCGAATCACACCACGAGGTTCGGCCCGAACGGTATCAATGGCCTCCTGGGCAGATTCGGCTTCAATGAGCATGGCATTGCAGTGCTCATAGTACTGACCACCAAGTTCGGTTACCGAAAATTGGCGGCTTGAGCGGTTTAGCAGCCGCACGCCCAAGCGGTCCTCCAGCGACGCCACCCGCCGACTGAGCTTGGACTTGGGAATACCAATTGCACGCTCCGCCGGGGCAAAACCGCCGTATTCGACCACTTTCGCGAAGTAATACAGGTCGTTAAGGTCTTCCATTTATCGTTCCATTAATGCAACGCTGCATCGCAATATTGCCACCTATTAGCCCAATCGTTCCATCCTTATCATTCATAGCAGATTGATAAGGAGACCGTCGATGAAAAAAATCCTGGGTGTATATTCCGCGCCTCAACCCCACTGGGTGGGTAACGGTTTTCCGGTTCGCTCCCTGTTTTCTTATGAAAGCCACGGCAAGCAGCTGAGCCCATTTCTGTTGCTGGACTATGCCGGCCCGGCCCGCTTTCCACCAGCGACCAAGCCACGCGGCGTGGGCGAACATCCCCATCGCGGTTTTGAAACCGTAACGATTGTCTATCAGGGCGAAGTCGCGCACCGGGATTCCACCGGTGAGGGTGGCGTAATCGGTCCCGGGGATGTGCAGTGGATGACTGCCGGTGCCGGGATTCTCCATGAGGAGTTTCACTCTCCGGCATTCACCTACCAGGGCGGACACCTGGAGATGATTCAGCTGTGGGTCAATCTGCCCGCAGCCGACAAGATGGCCCCTCCCTCCTATCAGGCGATTACCGGGGAACAGATTCCCGTGGTGCCACTGGCCGCCGCCAACGGCGAAATCCGGGTTATTGCTGGTGAGTTTCAAGGGCATGCAGGCCCGGCCAAGACCTTTTCACCCATGCTGGTCTGGGACGTGACCTTGCAGGATCACGCCAACGTGCTGCTTGACGTACCCGATGGCTGGAATACGGCAGTAATCGCCAGGAGTGGCAGCAGCCTGATCAATGAACATGCCCGTGCCGCCGTCGGCCAGATGGTGGTGCTCAGTTCACAGGGTAATCAGGTGCAAATTCAAACGGAGGCAGAAAGCCAGCTACTGCTGATCGCAGGCGAGCCCCTGAACGAACCGATCGAAGGCTACGGTCCCTTTGTCATGAATACCAAGGAGGAAATCCGTCAGGCAATCCGGGATTTCCAGCAGGGTGATTTCGGGAAAATGTCATCGTGATTTTTTCAATCGAGGGTAGCGAAATCGTTACCCGTTACCACCAGGAGAAAGACTATGGGTAAACAATATACTCGTCTCGACAAAGACAATGCTGCAGTGTTGCTGGTCGACCATCAGGCCGGCCTGCTGTCTCTGGTTCGTGATATTGATCCGGACAAGTTCAAGAACAACGTGTTGGCCCTGGCCGATCTGGCGAAATACTTCAACCTTCCGACCATTCTTACCACCAGTTTTGAAACCGGCCCCAACGGTCCGCTGGTCCCCGAGCTAAAAGAAATGTTCCCGGATGCGCCCTACATCGCCCGTCCGGGCCAGATCAATGCTTGGGATAACGAGGACTTCGTAAAGGCTGTTAAAGCTACCGGCAAGAAACAGCTGATTATTGCTGGCGTGGTCACCGAGGTGTGCGTGGCCTTCCCGGCGCTGTCGGCCCTGGAGGAAGATTTCGAGGTTTTCATCGTCACTGATGCCTCCGGCACCTTTAATGCCATGACCCGGGATGCGGCCTGGGATCGTATGACTTCCGCCGGCGCCCAACTGATGACCTGGTTCGGTACCGCCTGCGAACTGCATCGTGACTGGCGCAACGACATTGAAGGTTTGGGTGCTCTTTTCTCCAACCACATCCCGGATTACCGTAACCTGATTACCAGTTACAGCACCCTTACCGAAGGGAAATAATCCATCCGGCCCCGCTTGGCGGGGCCATCCCAACCATGCCGAGTATCCGCCAGGAGAAACCATACATTCCTAGACACATGGGCTCTTCCGCCCCAAGGGCGACCATTCAGAACATAAGGTTTCTTTCTCCGAGCTGTTTTTTGATCTCGTCTTCGTCTACGCGATTGCCCAATAGAAAGAGGGGTCACGCATAAATCCGACCAATCAAATCTCACGTTACCCCCACACCCTTAACCTCGCCCCTTCTACCATCCCACCATCCCCATACCTCCTTACCCCATGATTCCCGCCCCCATTCCCTATATCATGCCTCCTTTCATCTGAGTCACTGATTACCCCCGGAGGAAGCGTGAGCGCGGACCTGAACCAACATACGCCGAAGATGCATGGGTGTGTTTAAGCCTCTTTTATTGACCGTCAGCTGGCCACGATTGATTTCCTACACCACAACCTATACTTGGGGTCTGGATTGTAGCGGATACGCATGGACGCTCTTGGAAGAAAGGAACTTGGATACGACATACGACGAATGCAGCGGTAGAAAAACCATATTGCTACACCCACATAATCATGCTGCTTCGTTAACCATTGCCATGCTAAATATCTCTAATTATGAACAAGCCACCGAACACCAGGCAGCTTCAGAAAATACCTGCGCATAATCTGTCGGCACCCCTTTAACGCGTCCGGAAAGCCAGGCCCCGTAGTAATTCTCGCTTTGCCCAATAAGCAAGGACGCGTAGACCTCTCTGGGTAACGCTCGAATCTCTCCCTTGGCCCCCCCTCAGTCAGATAGGCCAACAGGCGTGCATAGCGCTGCTTGTTGCGCTCATCCATGTCGTTTTTGAAATTGCCTGCGGCCACCTGGCTGCGAACCTGGAACATGAAACGGGCCAGCACCGGTTGCTCGAAAACCCAAGTCAGATAGGTGGTGACCATGGCGACGATGGCCCCGTGAAGATCCTCTGCAAGCTCTATGGCGGGGGCCATGCGGGCTTGCTGGTCATCAAGAGCGGCCAGGAAATCGCCGCTACAAACCCCTCCACTCGGGCGTCGGATGTGGAAATAACGGTGACCGACCGCGGCCATCGACACCGCGCTCAACCTCAGGAGAACACCATGACCGAACAGATCCAGCCCAACCTGGCGCTTTACAACAAGTTCAGTGCGCTGCCCATGGGCAAGGCCCTTTTTTCCAAAAGTCTTTGCCTGAAAGCCCCCTACTTCGCGTCCATAAATCGCTGATCAGCGAGCGGCGCCCCGGTTACGGTGAAGTAAAAATCAGGAAGCGCCGTCCGGTACTGAACCACCTGGGCACCGTCCATGCCATTGCCATGTGCAACATGGCCGAGCTGGCCGGTAGCACCATGACTGATGTGAGCATTCCCCTGACTCACAGTTGGATTCCCAAGGGCATGGAAGTGGAATACCTGAAAAAAGCAGAAACAGATCTGACTGCGGTGGCCACCGCTGAACTCCCCTTACAGTGGCCCAAGGCTGGCAACTTCATTGCAACGTGGACATTCTGGATACCCAAGACCAGGCAGTCGCTCGTATGGCCATCACTATGTTGGTCTGCGAAAAAGCCAGCCGGCAGCAAACCGCTTAATGGTGCACGGCATTCATCGCGGCCACTGCGCACAACAAGATCAAGAGCATTGAGTCCTGCTTCAGTAACGATTCAGTGCTCTTTGACTCTTAAATCACGTCTGAACTGACGCGGAGAAACCGAATTCCAACGCTTGAACGCTCGGGAAAACGCCGACGTCTCGGAATAGCCCAGGCGCACGGAGATCTCCTCATGAGACAACTCGGTATTGACCAGTAATTCTTCCGCAATCGCCCTGCGTACCTCCTCCAGCAAGTCCGAGAAAATCACGCCCTCTTTGGCCAGACGGCGGCGCAGGGTTTTCGGGTGAATATTCATATCATCGGCCAACGACTGCATGCTCGGGAAGAGTGAAGCACTATTGACCAAACGGTCTCTCACCTGGCTTGCCAGTCCGGAACGGTCGCTCATTGTCTGCAATAAACGACGACACTCTTCTTCACAGGCTTGCCGGGTCGCCGGGTTACTCTGCGACAAGGGCATCTTCAGCATTTCAACGGGAAACGCACATTCATTGGTGGGAAAATCATATTCCGGAACAATACCCAGAATGTCCTCGACGCGATGAGCATACGAAGGCTCAGGGAACTGGAACCTTACGGCCTGGGCTCGCATGTCCAGCGGTGCCAAATCCCTCTCCAGCGTAATCAGCGTGGCAAGTTCACGCTCCACGAGGAAGTTGCGGACATCCGCTGGCAATTGGGAATTATCGGCCCGCAGCAACGCCTCCCCATTCCCAGAAGCAGGGGTGATACGGGAGTAGGAAGAGGTCATGCGTATGTGGCGAAGAAAAAGCTGCATGGCTTCCTGCAGGTTCTGGCTACTCAGGATGGCAAAGCCCAACATGCCAAAGGTGGTGGCATGTTGACGGCAACCCACTTCAAGAGCCAGCGGCGTCCCGGGGCCCAGCTCGGCAAGAATGTTGCGAATCACTTGCAACTCTTGCCTTCCGTAAATATGCGCCTGTGGCGCAAGCAGACTGTCCTCCTCTATTCCGCTGCCGGACAAGCACCGTTCACTGCCAAGGCCATAGTCTCCTGCGCATTGCAGCAAGATATTCAAGCTGCTAGAGGGCCGCAAAACATCCCAGTAGGGCTTAACCGGCATTAATGATGTCCCCAAAAGTCAAATTTCTGCACCACTTTGTCATTCACCAATGTCATCATCCTCACTAGATTTGTCAAATCAAGATCTCGGGCTCCCGGCTTACTGATGCAAATAGCCCCTCACCGTATGAGGACAAGCCCAACGCCAGGCGATCAAGCCTGACCGCGAGAAACCATTAAAATATCGGTGAAGATAATGACTTCTGGAAACGCTTCTTCCGCTCATTCTGAGAACTGGGATGCCATCGTTATCGGCGCAGGCCTCGGTGGGCTCTCGTCAGCCGCTTACCTCGCCGCATCCGGCAAACGCACTCTGTTACTGGAGCGCTATGCCGTACTGGGGGGTAGCTCCCATGTCTTTCGCCGCAAGAAAAAATGGGAATTCGATTGCGGGGTTCATTACATCGGCGATTGTGGCCCGGGTTCTACGATAGCAACGTTGATGCAGGGCCTCGGGCTGGACGACCGAATACACTGGCTGCAACTGGATCGCGACGGCTTCGACACCATTATCGGCCCGGATCTGGAGCTTCGTACTCCCTCCTGCTGGGATCAATATCTCGAGAATCTGCTCCTTGCCTTCCCGGGCGAAGCACGCGGACTGCGTTTCTATATCTCGGTGATGCGAAGAATCGCCAATAGTCTGGACCCCAGCGTGTCCTTCTCATCGAAAACCGAAATGGCCAAATTCGCCGCGCGATGTGGTTGGGCAGCACCGTGGATCATGATGCCTCATGCCTCTTTGCTTGCCGCCTGTCGCTTGCGCCCCCGCACCATCATGACGCTTTCCCTGCAGGATGCTGCCACAGCGACAACGCCGGATGCAGCACCAGTGATGATGCGAGCGTCCTTTCTGCATGATTTCATCAACGGTGGCGCCTGGTACCCGAAAGGCGGTGGACAGATGATTGCCGCGGGTTTTGCCGAAGTGATTCGCAGCCATGGGGGTGAAATCCGTACCCAGACCCATGTCGATCGGATTCTGATCGAAGGCGGAGCAGTCAAAGGGGTTCGCCTGGAAGGAGGAAGAGAGCTTCGTGCCTCAGCGGTGGTAGCGGCGGGCGACATCAAACGCACTTACCGGGACCTGGTAGGCTACGAAAACCTGCCCGCCTCCGTCACTCGCCGCAGCGAAAACTGGAAAATGTCTCACCCCTTGATCAATGGGTTTTTCGGTATCGAAATCGATATCAGCAAGACCCCGAACACCAATTACTATGTTGTGCCCAACTGGGACAGCACCTCTTCACTGTGGAACCTGCATCGGTCTTTCTCGCGACGAGTGACCCGGGCCTCGGGCCGCGACCCGATAGACTGGGCACAAGACTTTGCCCGTAACCAGCCAGCCTTTGTCCAGTGTTCAACCCGACGAGACCTGGACAATCACCGCAGTGCGCCTTCAGGCCATGCCGCCATTGAAGCACAAACACTGGCACCCTCAGATCCCAATCTGTGGGGATTCAACGGCTACGATGTGGCCACCGGCGCCTACCGTCGCGACTCTCGCTATCAGGAAATAAAGGAAATCATCTCGGCCGGGCTGCTGGACCGTATTGAACAGGCCTACCCTGGAGCCTCTGCCAAGGTTGCCTGGAATGAACAAGGCACGCCCGCCTCCCAGGAGCGGTTCACCTACACGAGCCAGGGCGCAGCATTTGGCATCGAACCTCGCATAACCCAATTCGGCCCCTTCCGGCCAGGCGTCAACACCGTCATCAAGGGACTGTTCATGGCCGGGGCCAGCACCACCTGGGGGCCGGGGACGGCAGGAGCCATGTTAAGCGGACTTTATGCAGCTAGCGCCATCACCGGACGCAACCTGCAAGAAGAAATCCGTAGCGGCAAGGTGCTGGCCGATCCGACACGATTCTCCCAGTGGGGGCCCGACTTCGACCCACTGACCGCGTGCCGACTGAAAGGACAAAAAAAGCAGACCCGCCAGGAAGCGGAAGCGGAAGAAAGAGAGAATTCAGCGCCCTTGAAAAGAGCCGTAAAAGCATAACCTTCCCGCGCTTCCGGATTGAGCGCCGGGGATTAACATCCTCGGCGCTCTCGTATTGATTCGCGCGGGGTTATTTCTATTGCCGGGGAACGAGAATCATTGTCTCAATAATGTACCCCCGACCCACCAAATCACTTATCCGAGCACGGGACTCATGCTTTCTCGTTAATGGTCATCAGCCCTGGGCCCGGCGCAGGAATCACGTTATGTACCGTTACCGGTTCCCCACATTCCGAGCAAGTCATAGTCGGAGTCATGGGCTTGCCACACTCCTTGTGAACAAAGACGACAGGAGCCCCCTTGCCTTCATCAAGCCAGCGATCGCCCCAAGCCGCCATCGACAGCAAGACCGGGTAGAGAGCATCGCCCATGGCCGTGAACCGATATTCGTATCGGCCTTGCTGATAAGCCTCCCGGGTAAAGACCCCTACCTCCACCAACCGCTTGAGGCGACCGGAAAGCAGGTGCTTGGTCATGCCCAGCTGTGACTGGAAATCGGCAAAGCGCCGAGTTCCCATGAAGGCATTGCGGATGATCAGCATGGTCCAGCGATCACCGATCACCGACAGGGTGCGCGCCACCGAACAATTCATCTCTCCAACATTTTCCCACTTCATCAGCACTCCCTTCTCGGCTCTACGGCCAATGGTGTTTGTTGACATGGTACCAAAAAAGAACCTAGCATCCCAATCGGTTCCAAAATGGAACCAAATGAAGGATGCTTGAGATGAAACCACACACGCCCGCACCAATGGCATGGCTAGGCCACAAGACCGCACTGTCTTATGTCCTGTTGATCACACTCGTCATGGCAGCCACCGGCTTGATTGCCCTGCACGAGGGCGCCACCCGCTTCATGCTGCCGTTTATTGTTGATGACAGCAGCGATCTTCTTGGTGATCAGATCGCACAGGCCCGCGCCACACCGGATCTGGACACCCTGAGCCATGTCAGCGAAGAGCTGGCCTTCCTGGCACGCGCCACGTCGGTAGAAAGAATGACGGAATCCCGGCTGCCGGATCAAAGCCTCTACTACACCACCATGCCGCCACACAATCAGCTATTGCTGGTCAGCCATATACTGCTGGGTGTGTTCTGCCTGGTAGTGGGCGGTTTTCAGTTCTGGCCTCAGTTCCGCAAACGTTTCATGCGAGTGCACCGTGCGTTTGGCGCCCTTTACGTGGTGACCGCCCCCATCTCGGTGATGTTGTCGCTGGTCTATTTAGCCCTTACGCCGCCGCACAATATCTACGCCCACCTGGTGGCCTGGTGTGCACTGTGGGTTTTCGGAATACTGGCCATCATCGCCATTGTCATGGCCATGCGAGCTCTGAGCGCAAAGCGCATTCATGAACATCAGTCCTGGATGGCGCTGTCGTTCGGCTGCCTGATTGTGGCGCCCATGCTGCGCTGGAATTGGGTGGTGCTGGCCTGGGCATTTCCCCACATTGATCAGGAAACACTAAACCTGGTCACCATGGGCATCATGCTGCCTGAGGTACTGCTGATCGGTTACGGCCTGTCGCTGGTAAACCGCCAGTACCTGCGCGCGTTGGTACGTCGCAAGTCCGCGCCACTGGTGCCGGCCATCAACCACGCCTTTTTCACCGCCATGCCTTTCTGGTTTGGACTGGCTGCGCTGGTCTTTGCGGTCAGCCTCACGGCCTATGTGTTCAGCGACGGCATCCTCTCACTGGCCCCGGCCAGCCTCATGCCTCCCGCCCTAATGGAACGGGAAAGCGGCATGCTCAGTGAGTATGGCTGGCTTGGACCCCTGTTTGCTCTCGCCAATGGCACCGCACTGTTCACCGGTCTGTGGTTGCTACGCCAGCTGTTTACCCGGCCGCAACAACCCACCTCCTCCCGCATGGTGACCACTTTCGCCGTTGCCACCGGGCTGATGCTGCTGGCCAGCCTGGCCATGGGCCACCATATCGGCTTGCAGCCAAACAAGGGGTTACTGTCCGGCGGTACCCTCTACACCCTGGCGGGCACCCTGCTGGCGGCCTTCCTGCTGGTTTTCCTCGGCACCTGGCGTGTTGGGCAACGCGCACTGATGAAGGAAAGCCTGGTCTTTCTGCTCACTCTGCTGCCCTTCCCTGCCTTGTTGCTGGGCATGCTCTGGGCGGTGAACTGGGTCGGGTTGCCGGCAGACTACCTGGCTGCAGGTCAGGGTTACGTACTACCCGCAGGGGGCTGCCTGGGTCTTTTCTTTATCGCCATGTTTTATGTGATCTACGGGCAGGCTACCCGTGAGCACGGCTAACCAGGGACAATCGACAATGAACAAACAAAAGATTCAGGCCGGTGACATCCAATTGGCACTTTACACTTGGGGCCAGGCACCCAGCGTGGAGCAACCACGGGAAATCATCGTGCTGGCCCACGGTTTTCCCGACCGCGCCGCCCTCTGGGAAAAGGTTGCCAGAGAACTGGAAAAGGACTACTTCGTGGTAGCCTTTGATATGCGCGGCTGCGGCGATTCCAGCCCCATTCGCGGTATTCGTCATTACAAATATGCGGCCCTGATTGAGGATCTGTTCGCGGTGATCGACGCCGTGAGGCCTAACCAGAAAGTCCACCTGGTTGGCCACGACTGGGGCGGTTTATACGGCTGGGAAGCCATCGCCAGCCCGGAAGGAGAAAAGCGCATCGCGTCCTTCACCACCCTGTCACCCAGCCTCGAGCACGTAGGCCTGTTCCTGCGCAAGCGCCTGCTACGCCCCACACCGCGCAACCTGCTACAGCTGTTTGGCCAACTGGGCCGCAACTCCCTGATGACCTTCTTTACCCTGCCGTTGCTACCGGAACTGCTCTGGCGTTCGGGCCTGGGGGTGGCCATGATGCGACGCATGGTGACCCACTTCGAACCGCGCATTACCTATCAGAAAAACCCGGGCGTGGAAGGCGATGCCATCCGTTATCTCGGCATCTACCGCGCTAACCTGCTGCAGCGTACCTTACGGCCACGGCGTGTGGTCAGTCAGGTGCCGGTTCATGTGCTGCTGGCGGTCAAGGACCCCTTCCTGCCACCTTCCGTGTTTGAGCAATGCGCACAAGGCACCAGAACGTACAGCAGTTCGGAACTGGATGCCTCTCACTGGGCACCGCTGAGCCGGCCGAAGGAACTGGCTCGGGCTGTGTCCTCTCAAGTGCAGCGCTGCGCCGTAGTGTGACGCTATCCCGACAGGGGCACCCATGAAAGTCGACTCGGGGACACGCACAAATTTAATCAACCAAAGCCATGACTTACCACACCACCAAGCTTTGGCCCGCTACCCATTTACGACCGGTGTTCTGGGCGTATTCCTTCAGCTTTTCCAGAGTCCCCATTGCTATCGGCTGGCGGCGCTGTCTCGGCTTCATATGTGCAAGCCAGGCTCTCTCATCAATTCCGAGGCGATCCAGCACGCCCGCAGCATGCGCTGAGATCGAGCCTCGCTTGTCATCACGCACTGCCCGTCCCGTGCTGTCTACCAATTCCAGATAGTCCATCAGCCTGAAACGGCACACAGTATCGTGATCAGCGGTTTCCGTGTTTTCTGCATCTACCATAGGGAGCAAAGCGGGCACGTTCATGCTTTTGCCACTCTGAATCTTCTCAGATCGCTGCTTAATCGAGGTGTAATCGGCGTTTTCAGGTGTATCCGCCATACCCGCTCGAACAGGATTGAGATCCACATAGGCCATGCACTGCAGCACGGCCTTTTCATCCAGCAAGGCCTGACACTTGTAACGACTCCCCCAGAAGCGGCCCTTGCAGCAGTCTTCTTCGTTGGCTTTTCGGGCAAGATGCTCGTTAAGGCACTTCATGAACCACCCCAAGTCATGAAGCCGTTCTCGCCACGTATCCACGATCTCCTGTGCCTTGAGATCTTCCGCATCCTTCGTCTCGCCTTTCAACCATCGCTTCACGATTAAAGGCCCGCTGAACAACTGCATCCAGCGCTCCGCCACCTCACGGTCAGACCAGCCAAGCGCCTGCTGTTGATTGATCCGGACCACAAGGTGGTAATGATTGGACATTACCGCATAGGCGCACAGATCAATGGCGAACACCTCTGCCAATACGGCCAGGCGATCCACCACCCACTGGCGGCGGTGCTCGTAATCCTGACCGGAATAATGGTCTTTGCCACACAGAAACGCCCGCCGCACACAGCGGCAGATACAGTGGTAATAAGACGTGGAATCCAGGGATACCTGGGTATATCTAGCGCGGGTCATGGGCAGCCTCCTTGCTTTTCCATGAACCAACAATACTGACCAAGTGAACAGCTCGATATCAGATTAAGACTAAAATCCCTGTAGGAGATCTCCTGATTGATGGGTGTCCCCGATTGGGAAGAAAAGTTGTGTCGTTCCCTATATCATCTCCCCTTTGATTTCTGTCACTGATCCCCCCGGAGGAAGCGTGAGCGCGGACTTGAGCCAACATACGCCGATGATGCACAGGTGTGTTTGAGCTGATTTTATTGGGCTGCGCCATCCTTTTACCCTCTTGCTACACCAGAACTTACACTTGTGGTCTGGATTTAGGCGGATGTAGATGGACTGATATACATATAAGAAAAGGCCATCGCATAAAGTGGCAGATGCAGTGCTAACTAAGGAGTAAAATTCCGCGATACCGGAGCATGGCAAGCGCCAGCCATGATCAGCCTTTTTCTTTCAAGCGTGCCGCTGCCGATAAGCCTGAGGTGTCATACCTGTCCAACGGATGAAGCTACGGGTAAACGCACTATGCTCGGAGTAGCCCAGCAGCAAGGCGATATCCACCAGCCCCAGGCGGGTTTCTCGCAGATAGCGTTCAGCAATCTCCTGGCGTACTGCAGCCACCTCCTTGAGAAAGCTGGTGCCCGCAGCCGTCAATTGACGTTGCAGGGTACGAACAGACAAATCCATACCTTGCGCAACCGAAGAAATCTCCGGATTCTTATCAGGCAACAAGCGCCCAATGCGGCGACGCACCTCATCAATCAACGGGGACTGCGTAGGGAGGCATGCTAGAAGAGAGTCTGCCTGCTCTTCCAATATGGACAGCATGGCCGGATCTGCCGTATGGAGAGGTTCCATCAAGGTCACAGCATCCATGCATATCACCGTATCTGCTTGCTCAAATTCGACTAGGCAGCCGAAAAAGTCTCTGTACTCGCTGATGGCGGCTGGGGTTGGATTAATAAAAGAAACATAGGACGGAGACAAATCCGGGCGTGTCAGACTCCGACACAGATGCACCAACGTCGTGATAGCAGTTTCATCCACCAAAGGGCCCGGCCGGCCATGCTCCGCATCCCATACAAACTCTACGGCAGTGCCGCTTACTCGTACTTCCAAAGGAGTCACGTCGTAAACCAACCGCTGATATCGGTGCAAACGACTCAAGGCTTCCCCCAGATCCCGAGAGGCCATAACTACATAACCCAGCACACCAATGTGGCGCAGGCTCAGCGTTTGTCCCAGATGAAGCCCAAGCAGGGGATCATTAAGGTGGCCGGCTGCACACTCCAGAAGCCTGCACCAGTCATCAATCGGCAAATCTGCATTCAAGGCAATATCTGCCGGTGGTCGTGATATTGGCAGCAAGCTATCACTATCCAGCCCTCTTACGTCCAGATACTCATACAACGCAAGCGCGAAGCTGGCCGGTATACGGCGCCGATGAGGAACAGTCATGAGCATCTCGCTATTGGACAACCCTGTTGGCGTAAAGTGTTAAATTCATGGCAGCCCCTGTCAAGCAAACCGCCCCCCATTCAGCCAAACTAACCTGACTATAAATGGATTCCCAGGGTCGAAACATGCAGCTATTGGTTACCGGCGCAGCCAACGGTATCGGCGCCAGCCTTACTGAACTGGCCATGAAAAAAGGTCACCGGGTCATCGCCACAGATGCAGACATCAAGGCGCTGAACCAACGCTGGGAACACCAGCCATCGGTACGCTGCGAACCTCTGGATGTCCGCGACGAAGCCCAATGGAAACGCCTGATCAGCAAGCTTGAAGACGAAGAGCAGACCATCGAAATGCTGGCGAATGTGGCCGGTGTATTGCGCAGCGGACGCACCGGTAACCTCAATAGTGCCGACATTCGCCTGATGCTTGACGTGAATGTACTGGGCGCTATTTTAGGTACCAACGCCCTTGCCGCCCACATGATCAGCCGCTGCTCGACCGACTGGAAGTTGACGCTGAGACTACTGCTCCCTGCGCTACGCGGTGCATGGCTGAATGGCCCGGTGCGCAGAGCGTTGGTGACTGGGGTATCCCAATCGCCTTGGCTTCGGCGGTATCCTGCTCCAGAATGGCCGTAATATCGCGCCCAGTGATCTGCTCACGGGCCCTCTTAACATCCAGCCCCGTCGCTTTGGCTGCTTGCCAATCGCCGTGCCAGCAAGGCTGAACGGCAAAGACCGTCTCCTGCACCGGTAGATAAACTCCTTGTTTACGCGATCCGCGCTGCTTCTTCCGAACTCCGGTGAAAGAGGACGTAACGGAGGACCAGTCGCACATCATCCGGGTATTCAGCCATGAGTTCCTTGACGATGTGATAAAGCGCCCAGCAATCCTCACAAGCGGGATCAAAGAATTCTACGATCCTCACCGGCGCGTTGGCGGGGTCGATGACCGGCAAGTGCGAGGGCATCAGCTCACCCCCCCCTCCTGCGCCACGGCTTTATCGCGCTGTCCCGTAGAGAATTGGTTTAAAGCAGACCTGCTGTGGCGACGCCTAGCGCGATAAAAAGAGCGGCGGTGATGGTTGCGCGTTTATTCATGATCTGTAGCTTCAGTTGAGGAATCGATAGAATGAAATTGCACGCAAGTGCGACGCAGGGCCTCAAGCTGCACTGAGGTTCCCTAGGTCACTGATTGCGCTAGGAACAGTTCATGGAAGAGGCACCATAATGCTCAGAACGCACCTTTATCAGATGCCCGGCGGCTTGACCGACAACATCCCTTAAAGAACATTCGATCAGCCAATGACCGCCAGCCGAATCCAGACATTTTTTACGCGCCTACCCTAACCTCGAGTAATAAAAATGCCGCTCAAAACAGATTCAGACAGATCATCCTAACTTTTTAGCGAATATCCCCTCCAAAGATAATATACAACGGGCAACACCAGCAGTGTCAGAACCATCGCGCTCAACATGCCGCCTACCATCGGAGCCGCAATTCGGCTAACAACTTCTGCACCTGTGCCAGAGCTAAACATAATGGGCAGCAAGCCAGCAATAGTGGAAACCCCCGTCATCATCACTGGTCTGACACGTAGCCCGGCTCCGTGTGTCACGGCTTGAAATAGTTCCTCTCGCCGGAATGGCGCTCCTTTCTCTTTGCAATCACTTACGAATTGACTGTACGACTGATTGAGATAGGTCAGCATAATGACGCCAATTTCTACCGCGACACCCGCGAGAGCGATAAACCCAACCGCCACAGCTACAGAAAAGTTGAAATTCAAGAGGAACATTAACCAGATGGAACCGATTACAGCAAGCGGCAAGGTTCCTAGAATTATGGCTACTTCAGCGAAGCTCCTGAAGTTCATGTACAGCAGTATGATGATAATAGCCAAAGTCAGCGGTATTACATAGGTCATCTTCTCCTTGGCGCGCTGCATATATTCATACTGGCCGGACCAGGTTACCGAATAGCCCGCCGGCAAATCCAGTTGTTCCTGAACGGTCACCATGGCCTGCTCAACGTAAGTGCCTACATCCACGCCTTCGATATCCACAAAAGTCCAGCCGTTGAGCCGTGCATTTTCACTCTTGATTGCCGGGGGGCCTTCCTCTACATATACCTTTGCGACATCGCCAAGTGCAATACGCTCTCCGGCCGGCGTAACAATGGGTAGCAATGCCAATTGTTCCGGCGAGTCCCGGTAATGCTGCGGGTAACGCAAATTGATCGGATAGCGTTCAAGCCCCTCAATCGTCTGCGACACATTCATTCCCCCAATGGCGGTAGCCACCACCTGCTGCACATCGGCAATATTCAGGCCATAGCGTGCCGCCTGTTCCCGCTGAATATCCACCTTGATATAGCGACCACCGGCCACCCGCTCAGAGTAAACCGAGGCGGTTCCGGGCACATCTTTGAGGACCTGTTCCAACTGCTGGCCAATGGCCTGGATTTCTTTCAAGTCCTCGCCCGCCACTTTAATACCTACCGGCGTTTTGATGCCGGTCGCCAGCATGTCAATTCGGGTTTTTATGGGCATCACCCAGGCGTTGGTCAGGCCGGGGAATCGTACTAGAGCATCCATCTCCTTTTTGAGTTTCTCTGTGGTCATGCCCTCGCGCCACTGGTCTTTGGGTTTGAGCTGTATGAAGGTTTCAATCATAGTCAGTGGCGCTGGGTCAGTCGCCGTGTCGGCACGACCGATCTTGCCGAACACGGTATTGACTTCCGGCACCGTAGCAATCAACTTATCGGTTTGTTGCAGTAACTCCCTGGCTTTTCCGATGGACAGCCCCGGATAAGTGGTGGGCATATACATCAGGTCGCCCTCATCTAAGTCAGGAATAAACTCACTGCCGATTTGATTGACTGGCCAGATCCCAATCAAAAGTATCACAACAGCCATTGCAAGCGTGGTTTTAGGGAACCGCAAGACGCCTTTGAGCAATGGCATATAGCCAGCAATCAGTATCCTGTTTACCGGGTTATTGCTTTCGGCGACCACCTTTCCTCGAATGAAATACCCCATCAAAACCGGAACCACTGTAACAGCGAGCGCCGCACTGGCCGCCATGGCATAGGTTTTAGTAAATGCCAGCGGACTGAACATCCGTCCCTCCTGGGCCTCCAGGGTAAACACCGGAATAAAGCTGACGGTGATAATCAGCAGACTGAAAAACAATGCGGGGCCCACCTCCGAAGCCGATTTCGCCACTACTTGCCAACGGTTTTCCGGCGTCAAAGGCGTCCGCTCCATGTGCTTGTGCATGTTCTCGATCATAACGATGGCACCGTCAATCATCGCGCCTATTGCAATCGCGATACCGCCCAGCGACATAATGTTGGCGTTCAGACCTTGAAGATGCATCACGATAAAAGCCGTCAAAATGCCCAACGGAAGGCTGATGACAGCAACCAGTGATGACCTGACATGAAAGAGGAAAATGACACAGATCAGCGCCACAATGGCGAGTTCTTCGAGCAGACTTTTCCATAAACTGTCAACGGCCCGGGAGATTAATCCGGAACGATCATAAACGGTGACAATCTCTACCCCTTCGGGCAAACCGCTTTTGAGCTTTTCCAGCTTTTCTTTGACGCCGTCAATGGTTTTTTGAGCATTTTCTCCCGAGCGCATCACCACGATACCGCCCACAGTTTCACCTTCACCATTGAGCTCAGCTATGCCACGGCGCATCTGTGGCCCCACTTCGATTTCAGCTACGTTTTTCAGTAACAGCGGAGCGCCGTTAGCGTTCACACCCAAGGGAATGTTACCGAGATCCTCCACGCCTTGGATGTAACCCGTGGCGCGCACCATATACTCTGCTTCCGCCATTTCCACCACTGAGGCACCGACTTCCTGGTTACCACGCTGAATGGTGTTTTGAATGTGCGACAGAGGAATATCAAAAGCACGTAGCTTTTCTGGACTGACCTTTACCTGGTACTGCTTAACCATGCCGCCAAGGGCCGATACCTCAGAAACGCCGCTCACCGTTTGCAGCTCGTATTTCAGGAACCAATCCTGCAGGCTGCGCAGCTGGCTCAAGTCATGCTTGCCACTGCGATCCACCAACGCGTAGAGGTAGACCCAGCCAACCCCGGTTGCGTCCGGCCCAAGTTGTGGCCGAGCGCTTGGTGGCAGTGTGGGAGCCACTTGGGACAGATACTCCAGCACCCTCGAACGGGCCCAGTAGGCATCAGTATCATCATCAAAAATGACATAGACATAGGAATCGCCAAAAAAAGAATAGCCCCGCACGGTTTCCGCGCCCGGCACCGATAGCATGGCCGTGGTCAGTGGATAGGTGACTTGGTCCTCCACCACCTGCGGCGCCTGCCCGGGGTAGTTGGTCTTAATGATGACTTGTACGTCGGATAGATCCGGGATCGCGTCTACGGGGGTATTCTTCACGGAATAGAGGCCCACACCCACCAGCATCAAGGTGCCCAGCAGCACGAAAAATCGATTGCTGATGGACCAACGAATGATGGACTCAATCATGACGATGCTCCTCCTTGTCGTGATGATCGTGCTCCATGGCGTCCTGGCTCATGCTGTCGTGGTCCGGCATAGACATCTCATCGTGGCCCTTCTCGCTCTGTTCCGGCATCGAGCCCTGGCCTCCCCCTTCATGCTGGCTGTGGTCCATTTCAGAAGATTCGGTATCGCCTGTAGATCCTTCACCGGGGATGTGAACTTGGCTCAAGCGGTAGTCACCGCCGCTATCCTTTACTATCTGTACATGCAGGCGCATCCCCGGCTCGAGATCCTCCATGCTGACGCCTTCCTCGACCATGAAATCCATGGTCATGGCGGGCCAATCCCAATCTGGTATCGGCTCGTGCTCGAGAGTGGCCATACGGTGATCGGGCATCAGGCTGAGAACACGAGCGGAAACCCAAGTCGACGAGGGTTCAATGTCTTCTTCAACAGAGGCTTGTTCGCTCTGGTCGGGACGTGGCGTCATGCGTTCTAAATCTGCGGTTTTGCTGGACTCCGAGTCGATCAGGAATTGTGCGGAGGTGACGAGACGCTCCCCTTCATTTAAGCCAGCCAGAATTTCCACTTGCCGCTCTCCGACGCGCCCCACTTCAACGACTACGGATCTAAACCTGCCCTCTCCTAGTGCCAATACCACGCGTGCTTGACTGCCGGTACGAATCAAGGCTTCACGTGGAATCAACAGGGTTTCCGCTCCCGCCTCGGTTTCAATGACCATCTGCGCGAACATGCCTGGTTTCAAGAACCCATCGGGGTTGTGGAAGTGCACCCGGACCTGGGCTGTACGGGTTTCGGCATTGAGTGACGGATAGAGGTAATCTACCTGCCCCAACCACTCTCGACCGGGTAGATAGTCCAAGCGCATACGCACAGGATCGCCCTCACTGACCAGGTTCGCCTGGCGCTCAAACACCTCTCCGATCACCCAGATGTGCTCCAGCTGACCTATGCTCATCATATTAGTGCCGGGTTTGATGAACATGCCTTCACGCACCGAGAGATTCTCCAATACACCGGACTGAGGGGCCGCGAAAGTGATGTGTTGATTAATCCTTCGGGTTTCACGCACCCGGTCGATTTCATTTTGAGGTAAGTTCAACGCCAACAGCTGGTCCACCGCGGCACCTACAGCCACTGAATTGTCGCGCTTTAGCGCCATTAGCAGCTCTTCTTGGGCGTTGACCAGCGTGGGCGAATAGAGCGTGTACAAAGGTTCGCCTTTTTTGACCGGATCGCCAACTGCTTCAACGTAGAGCTTCTCAATCCAGCCCTCAACTCGCGGGTTGACATGCACCAAGCGATTCTCACTGTATTGCACATACCCGACGGTTCTAACCTCCGGCTGAAGTCTGCCGGAGTCAACCCTAGCGGTACGCACCCCGAGATTATTGACCACCACGGGGGAAATTTTGACGGTCCCAGGCTCATCCTTACCACTGCCCTCCTCATAAACCGGAACAAGGTCCATGCCCATGGGCGATTTGCCGGGTTTGTCACGCCGATATTCGGCATCCATGGGTGCCACCCAGTACAGCGGTTGCCGTTCGCCTTCAGTGGCTGTAGTCCCATTTTCGTTGACGTCACTCAACAACCAGAATCCCGATACACCGAGCAACGCACCCACGGTTGAACCAAGCAGTACTTTAGTTAATGTATTCATTATTGACCTTCCTAAAACGGTTCGATTGCCCGTGCATCGTCCGACGAGGGCTCGGCGAGCAGGTAATTGATTTGGGCCATTATTTTCTGACGCTCCACCGCGATCACAAGTGCTTCGACTTTGGCATTCAGTTCGGCAATGCGCGCCCGGACGGCCTCGGCGAAGTCTCCGCTATCGTTGCCATAGGCCGCCAACGAAGCCTCTGCCTGGTCGGCCATTTGCGGTAGCAGCTGCTCGGTGTACAGCGCCAAGCGCTCATCGAGCCGCGTCAGCTGAACGCTCGCCGTTTCCAGTTCTGCCATCAGTTGGCGACGAAGCAAGTGCCTTTCGGTTTTGATGGCTTCGGCTCGATTCACGGCGGCGCTAACCTCCCTGTCCTGGCGGTTGCCTGTGAAAATAGGAAGATCGAACGTCACACCAATTGAGAACAGATCAGACCGCTCCCGCCCCATGGGATCGCTGGCGCGAGAGCCGTATTGGGCGGTCAGGCCCCACTCGGGTTTGTATTTCTGTTCTGCCAAATCGACGCCGGTTTGGGTCGCGTCAATGCGCTGCTCCAGCGCCATCAGAGCTGGGTGATGGCGGATCAACTGGTAGCGTGCGTGTTCGTCAGCGGCCTCGATAGTCGGTATAGTCAGCGGCCTGGCGAGTGATGGCGTCGGCAGTATCGGCGCTAAGGGGACTCTTGCAGCAGCCCCGATCCATTCAGACAGGCGGCGCTGTGCGGCCTCTTTCTGCTGCTTTAGCGTTGTCAAGCGATCATCCAGACGGGTTAGCTCCAACTGCGCGCGAATGACATCCTGCTGACGGACCTGACCCAACCCCGACGAATAATGGGCCTCGGCAGATTCCACCAGTTGCTCGAACAACCCCCGATTCCGCTCGATCAATCGAATACTTTCCTGTGCCCTGTAGGCCTCTAGCCATAACTGACTGGCCGTTGCTTCCACCTTGGCGCGGCGATCTATCCTCAGCAGAGGGTGCTGTCCAGCAAGCTGCTGTTTTTGCCGTTTGGCAAGCGCCAGACTGTCACCACGTGGGAACATTTGCGTGACACCCACCGACAACTGAGTCATAGCCTCCTGGTTGATGTCGAAGCTATCTACGGGGAAATTGCCCGCCATCAGACTTACGCGGGGATCCGGCAAGCTCGCTGCGGCAGTCGCCTCATCATTGAGCGCCTGCTGGGTGTGCTTGCTGCCAGCAAGCCAAGGATCTGCTTCGACGGCGAGGGCTACCGCTTCTTCCAAGGTCAGCGATTCCGAAACCGGCTGAGCAAGGGCTGTAGCACTGCCCAAACCAAGTGACATAACGGATAGCATTATGACTAGTACTCTCATAACTGAACTTCCTGTTGATCACCCGGCTGATATTGCTGGGCGGGGTTCTCTACACTGACAAACACTTCGGTGTTGCCATCTTTTTTCATCAGCAGGACCTGATAAGCCCTAAACCGATCTTCAGCCTCCATCCCCGGACTGCCAAGGGGCATGGCGGGTACAGTCAGACCCACAGCATCAGACGGAGGGTTGGCCAGAAACTGTTGGATGTAGCGCGCCGGGATATGCCCCTCGAAGACGTAGCCTTGTGACGATACGGAGGTATGACAGGAGCGGAGATTGGGTGCGATCCGATACCGATCTTTTATGAGTTTCAGGCTTGATGGGTGTTGGACATCTGTTTCAAAGCCCTCGACATCTATATGGTCAATCCACTTTTTGCAGCAGCCGCAACTTCGACTTTTGTAGACGGTGAGCACCTCAGCGCCACCAATGGCCCAATCAGGACTAGCGAATCTCTCCTCCACTTTCCCACAAGCAACTAGCAAGGGCAGCGTGAGCAACCCCAGCATCAGAATTTTAAGGCGTGATGAATGCATATTTGCCTCCCATGACAAATCGCCACTTCGTGTTCAGGTTTCAATTAAAAGGCAACGCCGCTTCGCCTCCCTTTGGGACGGCACATTACCTTTAGTACTTGGTTAGCACGGATTAATTGAGTGAAATCAGGCGATTGGAGGTCTTAGAAAAGGGAAAATCGGTGCCAGAGGAAGGGCAAGGTAGCGCAAACCTGAAGTCTCAGAACGAGTCCCCAATGACTCCGGGGTAGTCACGGAAGAAGTCAACATCTGAATTGACAAGGCACATCCCACCACCGCACAGCCAACCCCCGATTTATCGGTATCGCAGCACGCCCCCTCTGCAGACTGCACGCTCTCGACAGGGCCCATTGCTTGGTGATCAGTGTGTTCGGCAACACCTTTTAAGTTCGTGGATAGCTCGTTCGCTCCATCATCCATAGTGCAATAGCGGGGCATACCCATGGCAGAGGCCTCCCACAAGAACGGCATTGTTAGTAGAACTACAACAACTGTTATCCGGTTCACCCAGTCACGCCTTTGTCTGTGCCGAATCGGCGACAATCTCTATAATCTATAATGTCTCTATTACCCGAACGATCTATATTTCCTGTGCGTCGGTGCAATAGTTCTACCCTACCGGTCTATCGCGTCACCCCTGCTCAAAAAGGCGGTCGCCCAAGCGTAAGATCTTTCAGCTACCATGATAAGAAGAAAAAACCAACAGAAAGATGGCATCAAGATTACAAATTTGTAATCTATTCGTCACGTCCTGGAAATGGGCTAACCTTCAGACTCTAGTTTTAAGTTGACCTGTGACCAGGACACAGGTCTACCATACCGATATTGATAGTTGAACCTATGTCTTTAACGCAGGACCTTGACGTGGATCAATATGAGAGCTAACACCCAGGGTCACCCTGTTTACATTGCTGACGAAAGGGATGTGACCCTATGCGTGTTAACCAACTGGCTAATGAGACTGGGGTAAGTGTAGATACTGTTCGCTACTACACCCGTATTGGATTTCTGAAACCAACGAAGAACCCGTCCAATGGCTACAAGGAGTACTGTGCCAAGGAAAAGCGTCGAATGAGGTTTATCCTCAGCGCCAGACAACTCGGATTTTCGGTGAGCGATATCGCCGAAATCCTGGATACCGCTGATCAAGGTGAATCCCCCTGTCCTCTCGCCAGGCGGCTTATACAGAAGCGTCTGGAGGAAAACGAGAAAGGCTTCCAAGATAGTCAGCGACTACGGCAACGTATGTACTCCGCAGTCAGGGATTGGGAAACAAAACCGGACCGGGCGCCAACAGGCAACATGATCTGTCATCTGATCGAGGAGTTCAGTGAGAGCGGGTAGGATAAACGTTCAGTGTGACACAATCATTGAATATCTAAAGCTTATTGACACAAACAGAGGCACAAGCGCATGCATGTAGGAACCTGGGGCCTAGCAATTATCGTCACAGTTTTTGTTTCATGGCTAATGTACCGATATCTAGCTCCGGCCAGCTGGAAAGAATGGACGCGCGCTGGCGTGCTGCAGGCCTTTATTATCGCCTTTTACGCTGAAATGTACGGGTTTCCTTTAACGATCTACTTTCTAACTCGATTCTTCGGCCTCGATCTGGCATGGAACGAAGGCGGCAACCTCTGGGCGCAATTGTTCGGCACCCCTACGGCGCACATCATAGCCATGCTGCTCGGCTACAGTTTAGTGTTTCTAGGAGCAACTCTGGTCGCGGAGGGCTGGCGCCGGATACATCAAGCACGGCGCCGTGAGACTCTAATGACCGATGGCATTTACGCGATTGTTCGCCACCCCCAATACACTGGCCTCTTTCTCATCGTGTTCGGTGAAGGGGTTGTGCACTGGCCGACGATTGTCTCACTGATCGCCTTCCCAGTAATTGTCCTAGCCTACACGCTACTGGCTCTGAAAGAAGAGCGGCAGATGCTGGAACAGTTTGGTGATGAATATCGGGCTTATCGACAGCACGTCCCGATGTTCATTCCCCGCCTCAATAAGTTGCAGCAGCAGGAGTTTTGAATGAGCTTAGAATTCACAACCATTATTAGTGGCATTGTTCTTCTGGCGGTTTTTGCGCTGGTGGGCTGGAACCTACGAAGAAAGCGTTCGCGATCCGAAAAAGCAGGGGAAAAGAATGAGCGTTGACTCACAACCTTCGAGCGCTGTGGCTAAGCTGACTGTGCCGGGCATGGGGTCGGACCACTGTGCGGGTATTGTAAAGACCTCGCTACAGCGTCTTGACAGCGTCGGCGACATTACAACCAATATCGCTAGCCACCGCGTAGAAGTCACCTACGACCCCTCGACGGTGGACCTGGACGATCTCCGCAAAGCTGTGGAAAACGCCGGCTACGACGTCGCCGCAGCCAACACTTCGGGGGCGGGAAAGAACGCCCAGCTTATCGTGCCGGGCATGGGCTCAGACCACTGTGCGGGCATTGTGCGTGAATCGCTCCAGCGGCTAGAGGGCATTGAGAGTATCAAAACCAATATCGCCAGCCACAAGGTTCACGTCGTAATGACCGACGCTGGACCCAGTGTTGAACAGCTTAAACAGGCGGTTGAAAAAGCCGGCTACGATGTCGCTCAAGCCTCCTCCGAAGCAGCGGAAGATGAAGCGGAAAAGGATGCCGATATCGAAGACGCCTACTTGAATCAGGCTTTGAAACGCCTTTGGATCGCCGGGATACCGACAACACTGATTATGGTGTTGATGATCCCGCACATGTTCTGGAAACCGATCCCCGGTTATCTTTTGATTGTGGCCCTGTTGGCGTTTCCGGTGGTTTTTCTATATGGCGGCGCAGCCACTCACAAGTCCACCTGGCGCTCGCTCACCAACCGCACCTTCAACATGGATGTACTGATTTCCATGGGCAGCGTTCCGCCCTACCTGATCGGCCTGGCAGGCTTTTTCGTCACCATGACGTCATTCATTGAAATGGCCGCCACCATCATGACCTTTCACCTATTGGGGCGCTATCTTGAGGCCAAAGCCAAGGGCCGTGCATCTCAGGCGATCCGAAAATTATTAACCTTGGGCGCCAAGACCGCACGGGTCGAACGCGATGGCCAGGAGCAGGAAGTTCCCGTCAAGGAACTGCAACCGGGCGACATCATGGTGATCCGCCCCGGTGACAAGGTGCCGACGGATGGCGAAGTGGTAGAAGGCGAGAGCCATCTGGATGAATCGATTGCCACCGGCGAGTCGGTTCCGGTGTATAAATCTCCGGGCGATACCGTCATTGGCGCGACCATCAATAAAGAGGGACGTTTACGGGTCAAGGCCACCAAGGTGGGCGGCGATACCTTTTTGTCCCAGGTGATCAAACTGGTAGAACAGGCCCAAGGCTCGCGAGTGCCCATTCAGGAATTCGCCGACCGCATGACGGGGCGTTTTGTGCCCATCGTCATTCTGATTGCCCTGGCAAGCTTTGCGGTGTGGTTTGTTGCCGCCGACAGCCTGCGCCCCATACTTGCATGGGGCGCGGATTTTCTGCCCTGGGTTGATCAAACGGCGACCACACCAGTACTGGCTACTCTCGCCGCCATTGCGGTTCTGGTTATTGCCTGCCCCTGCGCTCTGGGCTTGGCGACACCCACCGCGCTTATGGTGGGCTCGGGTATTGGCGCCGAGCGAGGCATTCTGATTCGCTCCGGCGAGGCTATTCAAACCTTCAAAGACGTCAAGGTGATGGTGCTTGATAAAACCGGCACTATCACACGGGGCGAGCCCAAACTGACTGAAGTGGTTACGGCCAACAATGTCACAGAACAACAACTGCTGCAGTGGGCCGCGACGGTGGAAAATGCCTCTGAGCACCCCATTGCCCGCGCCATTGTCGAAGGCGCCCGCGAGCGTCAGGTGAGCCCGGGGGAGGTCAAAGAATTTCGTTCCACTGGCGCACGCGGCGTATCCGGCAAAGTCGATGGTGCGTTGGTTCTGATTGGCAACCGCAAATTGCTGAACGAAGAAGGAGTAAGCGGTCTAGAGGCGTTGGACGAGGATCTGGACAGCCTGGAAGGGCGCGGCCGCACCGCCGTACTGGTCGCTGTCGATGGGAAAGCGTGTGGCATTGTCGCGGTGGCCGACACCATCAAAGAGGAATCAGTAGCCGCTATACGCGGCATGCATGAGTTGGGCCTGCATGTGGTAATGATCACCGGCGACAACGAACGTGCGGCGCGCGCTGTTGCCGAGGAGGTGGGTATCGACGAAGTGCAGGCCGGGGTACTTCCGGAAGGCAAGGTGGATGCAATTCGTCAGCTGCAGAAAAAGCATGGCAATCATGTCGCCATGGTCGGCGATGGCATCAATGATGCGCCAGCGCTGAAACAGGCAAACGTGGGTATTGCCATAGGTGCCGGCGCTGATGTGGCCATTGAGGCGGCCGATGTGACTCTGGTTCGCGGTGAGCTGACCGGTGTAGTGGAAGCCATGCACCTCTCCCGAGCCACCTTTGGGAAAATTGTTCAGAACCTGATTTGGGCGAGTGCCTACAATGTGGCCGCTATACCCATCGCCGCCGTCGGGTTACTGCACCCCATGATCGGCGTGATCGCCATGACCGTGAGCTCGTTATCAGTCATCGGCAATTCAATTCTTCTTAAGCGTGTAAAGCTGAGTGTCGATAAATGATTCGATTTCACACCGATAGAGGCCGCTACCTCGGCACTGGAGAAACCTAATGGCTAACAAACCCGGTTACTGGAACAGCCTTCACGGATTTGCGACGATCTTGTTGGTTGGCGCAGCGCTTTACTTTCTATTTGTAGAGCACGGAGCGCACGTCTTTCCGTTTCTCCCCTACCTGATCATTCTCCTCTGTCCGTTAATGCACCTTTTTATGCATAAGGGGCACGGTCACGGAGAAAGCGGGCATGGCGAACACAACCACCAGGACACGGAGCAAGCTTACCGCCGCGGCCTGGAAGAAGGCCGAAAGGAGGCTGACAGAAAATGAAGCATAAAGAGCATCGCCTGGGAGTTTCGGAAGTTAACTTGGTGACCCGTCACCTCGGGCTTAAGCGACCCATCAATACCGAGAAACTGACCGAAGCCATTGCGGAAATCGATCAGCTCTATGGCTTGGATGATATCGCCTTTGTCGAGACATCCGACCGGCTCGATTTCTCCTATGACGCATCGCGGCTATGCCTCCAGTGTGTGGAGGACATCCTTATCAAGTTCGGCATTCCAATCAAGCAGGATTGGTGGACGCGCTTCAAAGAGGAGTATTACCTGTTCGTCGACCAAAACGTTAAAGACAACGCCCAACATGAACCCTGGAGTTGCCACCGAGTACCTCCGCACAATCGAAAATAGAGACGCCATTAAAAGGGCCCTTGATGACCGAAGAGCATTACCTACTGAAACCGCGCCGACTGGGTATCGATAGCCATCAAGAGCTGGTGGTCTATATGCGCAATGATTGCCACGTCTGCCACTCGGAAGGATTCAATGCCCAAAGCCGGGTACAAGTCAACATTGGCGAGCGAAGCGTTTTGGCTAGTCTCAACGTCATACATGGAGACTGGCTTGCACCGGATGAATTCGGGCTGTCGGAATCCGCTTGGCACACCCTTGCCCCCCAGCCTGGCGAACTCGCCGGTTTCGTTCACCCGCCCACGGTAGAATCCATGAGCTCGGTGCGTGCCAAGATCTATGGAAAGCCACTGGAGGACATACAGTTTGACGCCATCATCTCGGACATCTGCAAAGGGTTTTATACCGACGTGGAGCTGGCCACCTTCCTGACCGCGTGCGCCAGTCGTGGATTAAACCGAACCGAGACCGCCAGCTTAACTCGGGCCATGATAAACGCGGGGGAGCGCCTTGACTGGCATCGCGATGTGGTCGTAGACAAGCACTGCGTTGGTGGCCTGCCCGGCAACAGAACCACGCCTCTTGTGGTAGCTATGGTGGCTGCAGAGGGTTTGATCATGCCAAAGACCTCCTCGCGGGCGATCACCTCTCCGGCAGGCACCGCCGACACAATGGAAACCTTGGCGCCGGTCGCCCTTTCCATTGACGACATGCAGCGCGTCGTGGAGCAGGAAGGCGGCTGCATCGCCTGGGGCGGTGCAGTCTCCCTGAGCCCTGCCGATGACGTTCTGATTCGTATCGAACGGGCAATCGATCTCGACAGCGAGGGACAACTAGTGGCATCGGTGCTGTCTAAAAAAGCCGCCGCTGGTGCCACCCATGTCGTGCTCGACCTTCCGGTCGGTCCCACAGCCAAGGTTCGCAGTGAAGAGGACGCCCAGTGTTTAGCAAGGCTGCTGCGCGAGACCGCTGAAGTGATCGGGCTGACTGTTCGGACGGTCATCACCGACGGTCGGCAGCCAGTCGGACGAGGCATAGGTCCCACCCTGGAGGCCCGAGATGTTCTGGCTGTGCTCCAAAACAAGGAAGACGCACCTGCGGATCTCAGGGATCGATCTATCCAACTGGCCGGTGCGATTTTCGAGCTCGCAGGGCTTGTCGAAAAAGGCAGCGGCGTCAATCTGGCCGCGCAATCCCTGACCAGTGGTCGGGCCTGGCAAAAATTTAGAGCTATTTGCGAAGCCCAGGGCGGCATGCGCGTACTGCCGGTGGCGGCTCAGACTCAGCCGGTGCCAGCAAATCGTCATGGCTTCGTCACCGCTATCGACAACCGTCTACTGGCGCGCATAGCCAAGCTTGCCGGCGCGCCAGCGACACCAGCCTCGGGACTCGACTTACATGTACGCCTCGGCGACTGGGTCGAAGCCGGCCAACCTCTGTTTACCTTGCATGCCGAGTCCGCAGGAGTGCTTGCCTACGCGCTGGAGTACTTACACAGTCGTCTTGACGTTATTTCCATCTCTGAATATCCGTCATAAGGCCTTCTCAATTCGCGTCCAATACCGCTCATTGACTTTAAAAAAGGACCAGGCATGACAATCCGTTGGAATGTGCTATTCAACCTCCACAGTGACAAAGAACTTGCTCTAACCCTTTGCGGGTCGCTGGATCTTCGCGAGGGTCAGCTCGACATGCGCCACTTCCCCGATGGCGAAAGCTATGTGCGGGTGCTGGATGAGGTTAAAGACCTCAATGTGGTGGTGCTGGCGGACCTTTATCAACCTGATCACCGAACCCTGCCTTTACTCCTGCTGGCCGAAACACTCAGGGACCTCGGTGCCAAGGAGATTCTGCTGGTGGCGCCCTACCTTCCGTACATGCGCCAGGACAAACGCTTTCACGGCGGGGAGGGTGTGACATCGCGTTACTTCGCGCAATTGTTGTCCCGCTACTTTTCAGCGCTGGTCACCGTTGATCCTCACCTGCACCGCTATCATGTCTTGTCGGAAATCTACGGTATTCCTACCCAGGTCGGTCACGCAGCGCCAGTAATCGCGGAGTGGATCGCCGCCAACGTCAACAACCCGGTCTTGATCGGCCCCGACAGCGAGAGCGAGCAATGGGTCTCTGCGGTGGCAAAGCAGGCAGGTGCGCCCTTCACGGTATTGAGTAAAACCCGGCGTGGCGACCGTGAGGTAGAAATCAGTGTGCCTCACCTTGAGCAATGGCTGAATCACACTCCGGTACTGGTCGATGACATCATCTCCAGTGGCCATACCATGCTGGAAACCATAGTTCACCTTGAGCGCTTTGGGCTGCCGAAAGTGGTCTGCATCGGCGTTCACGGAATCTTTGCTGAAGGAGCCGATATGGAGCTAATTGATAAATCAGCGCGACTGGTCACTTGTAATACGATCTCACACCCCAGCAACGCCATCAATATCGGAGGCCTTCTGGCCACCAGTATCCGCGAGTTGGCTTGATTCGTTATGAAGACTCAATCAAAAGCCGCGAACGTTGCTTGGATGGTGGTAGTTGTACTGCTCTGGGCCATCTGTTTTCCTTTTATCGTGACGGGGCTGCCGGACGCTCCCCCCTTGCTGTTTGCTGCCTTGCGCGCTTTTCTTGCGGGAGGGCTGCTCTTCGCGGTTCACTTGGTTCTGCGGCGGCGCGCGCCTTACCCTTTTAGCCCCCGAGACTTGGGGCTGTTGAGCTTAATCGGATTGTCCTATACAGCGATGGGATTTGGCGGAATGTTTCTAGCAGCAGGACACCTATCACCGGGACTGGCAACTGTCCTGGCAAGTACTCAGCCCCTGATTGCCGCAGCGATCGCCGCCGCTTGGCTCGGAGAAACGTTGCAGATCAAGGGCATAGCCGGGCTTGTCATAGGTTTTTTGGGCGTCGCCTTGCTTTCTTGGTCGGGATTCGACAATAACAATGCCGGCTATCTATGGGGAGTTACCTGGGTTCTTATGGGCGCCATCGGAATAGCCATCGGCAACATTCTATTAAAAAATCGTGCTGGGAGATCAGTTGCCGCCCCCATGGCTGTCCAGTTATTAATAGGCGGCGGAATACTTCTGGCTGCATCCGCGGTAGGCGGCGAACAGTGGGAGATTCGGTGGACATTTCGATTCACCGGTTCCCTGCTCATTCTATCTGCCCTGGCGACAGCCGCCATGGTGTATTTATGGTTCGCCCTGCTGGCCCGCGCCCCCTTAAACCGATTGAACGTCTTCAGCTTTCTAACCCCGGTACTTGGGTTGCTAATTGGATTTATGTTCTTTGAAGAGCGGCTTCAACCCGTCCAGATTCTTGGAATAGTCGTTGTCATTATCGGTATAGCCATGATGCAAGGGAGAAATGCTGTGGTAGCCCCCGACGAGAGCGCAACACCACCTTAGTCGCTACAGTCCGTGCCTCCTTATAAACACAGCTGGAGTGGAAAACCCCGCAACAGGAGCAACATGTGATCGAACGAATACGCCAAGGAGCGCCCACCAGCCGACTATCCGTCCTTTTGCCAGAACTCCCCCTGGCGGGATTTGGTTTTTTGACACACTTTTTGTGGGAGATGCTTCAAGTCCCTTGGTTTACCGGTATGGCGAAGGCATCTCACGGCTCAGTGGTTTGGATGTGTATACAGGCTTCCGGCGGCGATGTGCTGATTCTACTGGCCAGCTTCTGGTTTTCCTCAATAGTCTTCGGACACCGTCGATGGCTCCTCGAGGGCAAACGAAAGCCGGCTATCACCCTTCTGCTCGCGGCATTTCTCGTGACCATCGTCATGGAATGGCTGGCGACCGGCCCTCTGGAACGATGGACATACGCAGACTCTATGCCGATCATACCTCTGTTAGGCGTGGGACTGGCCCCACTTCTGCAGTGGCTTATTCTCCCGCCGCTGATAATGTGGCTATCGCACAGACATATGCTCGGCTGCATCGCCATCCGGTCCAGCCGTTCGGTCTAGTTGCATTGGGCTGGTGGCCCGCCGCGCCGGCACAAACGCTTGCCCCAATCAAAAAATCAAGATTTTTCTACAACGAGAAGAGGAAATTAGCTATGAACGATTCTACTGTAGTGAATACCCGTTTACGTACCGTCCCGCTAGGCAACACCCTGTCAGTTCTGTTAGTAATCAGCTATCTGCTGTGCGTAGGCTTTGGCCTGCTCGCCCCGGCGCAGATGCGTATGTACGAAGCTTGGGCGCCTTTATTGCCCGGCTTCGAATGGCTTACGTGGTCGGGATTTTTAATTGGATTAGTTGAAGCCTATTTGTACGGTTGGTACATCGCGGCTCTGTTTGTGTCTTTGTATCGCTGGTTCTCAAAAGAGAGACAATGATTATTTTTAATGGATCCTACGTCGAAACGGGTAGAAACGTGAGAACTGTCTGGTGAGCTATTTATGAACCGATTAACAACTTTCCTGAAGAGACACCTCGGTGATGTCGGGGTGGTTTTCTACACCTCACTACTCATTATTACCGCCTTTGTCGTCACCTCTGCCCTTCAGCCGGAAACCGTTGAAGCAATCGCCCAGAAAGTCCTCGATGCAACCGCCAAAAATGTTGGTTGGATGTACTTGATGGCAACCACCGGCTTTGTAGTATTTATCTTTTTCCTGGCGTTCTCCAGGTTCGGAAACCTCCGCCTGGGCCAGGAGAACGAGTTGCCGGAGTTCTCCTTCACCAGCTGGCTGGCCATGATTTTCTCGGGGGGCATGGGCGTTGGACTGGTGTTCTGGGGCGTGGCGGAACCCATCATGCACTTGAACGTTCCGCCCCTGGGCCTTGCCGAGCCGCGCAGCGTAGAGGCGGCGCAGCTGGGCATGCGTTACTCGTTCTTTCACTGGGGTTTTCACCAATGGGCCAACTTTACCCTTGTGGGTCTGGCTATCGCTTATGTCCGTTTTCGCCACAATAGCTATGGTTTGATCAGCGAAACATTCCGCCCCCTGTTGGGAGAGCGAGTAGACCGCGGTTGGGGAAAAGCCATCGATATTCTGGCGGTAGTATCCACCTTGTTCGGGGTTGCAACGACTCTGGGGCTTGGCGCGCTGCAGGTCAATAGCGGCCTCTCCCGGCTGGGTGTAATGGATTACTCGACCACATCGCAGTTTATGATCCTGGGAGGGCTTGCAACGCTTTTTACCATATCGGCCATGACGCCACTCGACAAGGGCATACGCCATCTCAGTAACGCCAACCTTGTAATCGCGAGCGGCCTCCTGCTCTTCGTCCTGGTCACGGGCCCCACGGCCTTTATTTTTGGTGAGCTCACCCAAACGCTTGGCGAGTATCTCGGAAACCTCATCGAAATGAGCCTGGTAACCGCCCCCCACTCCGACGAAAAGTGGGTGGAGCAGTGGACCATGTTTTACTGGGCATGGGGGTTAAGCTGGGCGCCCTTCGTGGGGAGTTTTATCGCCCGAATATCAAAGGGAAGAACCATTCGGGAGTTCGTCATGGGGGTAATGGTCATTCCCGTCGCCTTGAGCATGCTGTGGTTCTCAACCTTTGGTGGTTCCGCCATCCATTTCGAACTGTTTGAAGGCGTCGGTATCGCCGATGCCGTGGCAGAAGAAGTTCCATCCGGTCTTTACGTACTTTTAGATCAACTGCCTTGGGGTGGGGTCGCCGCTGTTCTGGCGGTCATACTGGTCTCGATGTTTGTGGTCACCTCTGCGGACTCAGCCACCTTCGTACTGGGCATGTTCACCTCCAAGGGTGTACTAACGCCAACACGCTTTGTTCGAGTGCTCTGGGGCTGCTTGCAGCTGTTAATGGCCTCCGTGCTCTTGCTGAGCGGCGGGCTGAACGGGCTCCGCACTCTTTCCATTGTCGCCGCATTTCCTTTTATGTTGCTGATGGTCCTAATGGCTTTCTCTCTTCATAAAGACCTTGCGACAGACATTAGGCGCCGCGAAGAGAAAAACGCAATGATGCATGCCCGCATGGAGCAATGGCTGCTGAGAGAGTCTGAGCGGGAAGCGGAGCGTCAGGAAGAAGAGGAACTCCATCCAAGCGCCCCCGAGCAATGTCCGGGATTGAGCCGGACGGGACAATCGACCCCGATAGAAGAGACGTAGCTGGTGAACCAACAAGGGGCCAAGTTACCCTGGCCGACGCCCTTTCCTGGGCTTACGGTACCGGACGATGAAATGCCCATTTGAGAAAGTGCGGACTGAAAAACCACTCGTTACCAAATCCACCGCTTCATCAAGCGGGTTCCATGGCCCAAGTACAGCGCATTTTGCTACAATCCCGAGAACTTTCGTAAACCTACGATCATTTGGTATGACCTGTGCACCCAACTAATGAAACTTCACAGCAGGCAGAGGCAAAAAGACTCAACCAAAGTTGTTCCTGCGTCACTCTCGATCGGCCAGCGGTAGCTCAGGATATCGCCCATCTACTGGGTGAAGACGCCGAGGATATTTTGTCCAGCGAGGCCTGGCATCAACTTTTCTCCAACGTTGCTGTCTTTGTTCCCGACCAAGATCTGGCCAAGATGCAGGCCTTGGTTCGCGCATTGGAAGCGGCCGCTGCGCTCTCCGACTATCGAGAGAAGGTGTTGTCCTGGGCACCATCGACAGCACGGCTCGACCCCGGTCCCGCTGGTGCCTTTATGGGCTATGACTTCCATCTTGGCGACGATGGACCACGTCTAATCGAGATTAACACCAATGCCGGAGGTGCGTTTCTCAATGCGATTCTTGTCCGTGCCCAAAAACGATGCTGTGGCGGTGCGACCAATGAACTCTGGACCGAGGACTTTGACCGCGAGGTGATCCGTCAGTTCGAAAGCGAATGGCGCGCCCAGCGCGGCAGCAGACGCCTGGAGACAATCGCGATCGTCGATGATCAGCCAGAGGAACAGTACCTCTATCCGGAATTCAGGCTCGCTCAGAGGTTGCTGCAGAGGGGCGGAATCGAGACCCACATTCTGTCCCCCAAAGATTTTCAGCTTAATAACGGAGTGCTGTACGGCAACGGCAAACGAATCGATCTGGTTTACAATCGGTTGGTGGACTTCGGACTCGAAGCCCCCGATCACGCCACCTTACGCGCGGCCTGGTCGGAGGGAGGCGCTGTTATAACCCCCAACCCCCACATTCACGCACTGTTCGCGAACAAACGCAATTTGGCTGTTCTGTCAGATCAAACGACCTTGAGGGAGTGGGGCCTGAGCGCTGAGAACGCCGAATTGCTTCGCCAAAGTATTCCGCGCACCCAGTTAGTCGATGCCGCCAATGGCGAAGAACTCTGGCGGCAGCGACGGCAATTGTTTTTCAAACCTGTAGCGGGTCATGGCAGCAAAGGAGTTTACAAAGGCAGCAAACTCACAAAAAGCGCCTTTGCCCGAATTCTAGAAAGCGACTACATCGCGCAGACCTATGTGCCACCTTCAGAACGCCTGGTGATGGTCGATGACGAGAGGGAAATGCTCAAGGTCGACGTACGTCTATATACCTATCGCGGCGAGCTGCTGTTGGCGGCGGCGCGCTTGTATCGGGGCCAGACCACCAATTTTCGCACCCCAGGTGGTGGCTTTGCACCAGTTCTCCTCAAGCAAACCTAGCGGGAGACATTTCCGCCCGCCAAGAAGTACCGGGCCGGCAGCGGCCTCCGCGCGCTGACTCCAGCAAAAACGGATAGCCCTATTTTACTTACATGTCATCCATGCGCCCTATCTGCCGTACCAAGCGCTTGGTTTCATGCTCTTCCATATCCAGCAATGACTGCACCAGTTCTGTGACCTCGGGTATTTCTGCCTTTTCGATAAGCGTTCGGTAAAGACTGATGATTTGTTCGTGGAAATCGACCACTTCCGTCTCTATTGAAGTGGCATCCATTTTGGCGTAGTGATCGTCGCAATCCAGGTGGGTGGTAATAGGATTGTGCGGCATGTAATCGTACACATAAGTGCGAGCTGCCCTGGGATCAGCCTGCTGTTCAAACCCTGCCACTATTTTCTCTATTTCCGCTTCGTGCGAGGCCAGATACTCAAGCAGCAGAGAAGCGCGTTCATTTTGATGAAGCGAGGCGCAATGAGACAGGCATTTTGCCAGGCTCCCGTGCAACTTTCGGCTCCATTCAATCAGGTCAAAAATAGTTTCAACTTTCATGCTAAACCTCTTGTCTGAATTTAAAATACGTCGCTTTAAACGTCAGCGACCATGGTACTAGGAATGCCATTACGTCATCGGAATCACAAGGAAGAACTGCGCAGCCAACCCGATGATGACCGTGCCTGAAAGCGCGGTTATCGCCACCATGCTCAGCCAATATTCGGGGGCATTCGGAGCCGCCTCCCCTTGCCGGTACATGGGTACAATAATACGCAAATACACCGCCAGCGAAAGCACACTATTGACAATCCCCACCACCGCCAGCCACGTGAATTGGGCATCTATGGCAGCCGCAAAAATCAGGAACTTGCCCACGAAACCAGCAAGTGGCGGAATGCCGACCAACGACAGCAGAAATAGCACCATTGCGATCCCCATTAATGGCCTGTTGCGCCCCAGGCCATTGAAATCGGTCAAGGTGCGTCCGACCATGGCAACAATGGCGAAGGCACCCAGGTTCATGGCCGCGTAGGCGGCGGCGAATAGAATGATCGATGGCAAGGCAAGCGAGCTTGAGCCCACGGCCAAAATGCCCAGCAGGAAGTAACCGGACTGCGCAATTGATGAGTAAGCCAACAGCCGAACGACATTATCCTGCGCCAATGCGGCGAGGTAGCCGTACGTCATACTCAGTACCGCCAGCCCCGCAATAACTGCGGTCCAACCGCTCTCCAAGGGCAGGTCTCGAAGCACTTGGGTTAGCGCGAACAGAGCGCCGACTTTGGGCACCACAGACAGGTAGGCGGCTATCGATAAGGGCCCGCCTTGATAAGCGTCTGGCACCCAGAAATGAAACGGAACCAATGACGCCTTATAGCCGAGGCCGACAATCGCCGTCACCAGGCCGAGGATGGCGGCTAGCGGCATGGCGTCGGCGCGCGCGAGATCAGAGAGCAGCGTGGAGCCAGCGGCGCCGAACCAGTAACTCAAGCCAAAGACCATCACCGCGCCGGTAACCGAGCCGAATACAAAGTATTTCATGGCGGCTTCGGTGGCCGGGTCATCGTCCGGGTAGGCCACCAGCGCGAAGCTGGCTAGGCTGGTCAACAAGACGCCCAGCACTAGAAACATCATATCGCCGCTTCCGGCCAGAACGAGTGCACCAAAAGTGGCAAAGCACAGCAAACTGTAGACCGTGCCCTCACGAACGGTGCCTCGCACATCCACGCGCGCCAGCAACAGGGAAAGCACGGTGGCGGGCAACAGGATAAGTTTGGCCCAAATACTGAGCGTGTCGATTCGGAAGCTGCCCCCGAACACGGCGGCGTCGGTGCCCAGCATACTCAAGGTCAAGCCCGTGGCGATGAACAGGCCCACGATGGCAACCGCCAAGGCAACGCGCGGCCAGCGCAGCATTTCCGCAATCAGTGCACCGACCGCCGTTAACAGAACGGCTATTTCCGGAATTAATAACGCAAGGTCATGACCCATTACAGCACCAACGCCGAGGTCGTCCGATGAATGATGTCCAGCACCCAGGACGGCGCCACCCCGGTAACTAGGGTAAGCACCAGCAGTGGCGCCACGGCGAGCAGTTCCCGCACGCTCAGGTCGGGCATGCTATGCCAGCGTTGCTGGGGCTCGCCAAGGAAGGTTTCGCGGATTGCCTTGAGAAAAGTGCCGGCAATGATCGCGATGCCCAGTATCGCGACAACAGCGGCGGGCACAGTGCCCAGAGTGCTGAGAAATATCTGGAACTCGGCCGGAAAGTGCGCCAGACCAGGCAGTCCAAGGGACGCGAAGGCTGCCAGCATAAATGACCAGCCCAGCAGCGGAACCGTTTTAAGTAGGCCACCGAATTCACCCATTTCCCGAGTATGCGCACGCTCCTGAATCATGCCCACCAGGAAGAACAATGCACCGGTCACCAGGCCGTGACTGAACATCTGCAGGACGGCGCCATCGAGGGCGGTGGCACGCACTGAGGGGTTTAGGGTCAGTGCGGCCACGGCGACGCCGATGATCACATAGCCCATGTGGTTGATCGAGGTATAGGCCACCAGGCGCTTGAGATCGGTCTGCGCCAGAGCGGCGAAGGCGCCATAGAGCGCGCCGATGACACCGAAAACCAAAACAACGACGCCGGCTTCGCGGAACGCCTCCGGAGTCATTTGTAGAGCGAAGCGAACCAGCCCATAGGTTCCAAATTTCAGCATGATGCCGGCCAGGATGACACTGCCGATAGTCGGCGCCTGAACGTGGGCGGCAGGTAACCAAGTGTGCAGCGGTACGGCGGGGATCTTGACCGCGAAAGTAACCAGCATGGCGACCAACGCCCACATGGCCGCGGCCCCTTCAAGCGGTGGATTAGCGATCCAGGCGCGCATGTCGAAGCTGGGATCGGGACTGCCGAGGTAAAGCCCCAGGATGGCGAGCAATAACGGCAGGCTGCCCAGAAGCGTGTAGATAAAGAACATCAGAGCCGCCCGCTGCCGGTCCTCATGCCCCCAGCCGGCAATCATGAAATACATCGACACTAGGGAGACTTCGAAGAACACATAGAACAGAATTCCGTCGAGGGCGGTAAAGGTGCCGATAGCCGCAGTTTCCAGAAGTAGAACCAAAGCCACGTAGGCGCGCGGGCGCTCGCGCAGCGACGAAGCATAGATGAACGCCACCAAAAACAGCATGGCACTCAGCAGCACTAAGGGCAGGCTGATACCATCCACCCCGACCCGGTAGGCGGCACCGATGGCCGGAATCCATTCGAGCTCTTCGACTTGGGAAAAGCCCGCGCCACTCACTCCCTCCAGCCACATGGCCAGCGCGCCGACCAGAGTTAAACCGGCGGTGCCAATACCAATGCTGTGTACGGTTCGCGCCGTTGGCCTCGGAAGGGCCAGAATCAGGACGGCACCGGCGAGCGGCAAAAACAGAGTAAGTGATACAACTGGTAGCATGAGTATGGCTGTCCTCTAGAAACTCAATGAAGCCGAAAGCAGTATGATCAGTGTTACGGCGGTAACCACGGCGCTGATAGCCAGACTGTGGTGAATCCAACCGCTTTGCAGGGAGCGGGCACGGTCTCCCCAGCCTCGCACGCCGGCCACCAGGGAGAAGATCAGGCCGTCGATTCGGCGCTCATCTCCTACCCGAACCAAATGCGCCACGGCCAAGCTGGCACGGCCAGTACCCAACACCACCGCATACAAACCTCGTTCCACGCGCCCGCAACCTCGAGCAATGAAGAGGCCGCCACGGCCGACACTCAGGACGGTCGCGTATAGGCCACGCTCCAGTCGCTGACAGCCGTAGGCAAGAGCCATGGCTGGCCGCCCAATCCAGAAGGTGAGCCCTCCGGCGATGACCAGCCCCGATTGTGCCCAGGGGTGGAAAGGGCCAAGCAGGCGCGGGGCCGGTACCAGCCAGCCCAGCGCCAGACCGGCCGCTGCCGCGAGAAGTCCGAACAGCATGGCAGTAGTGCCATGGGCTTCAGGACCGGGTAAACCCAACAAGGCTTCAATGGGACCGAAGGTCAGACCCAGGAAGACGGCTGGGATTACCAGGACCCATACTCCTAGCCCCATCCAGCAGGCACCGGCGACCGGACGGCTTTCGCTCTCGCCCTCCTCGCGCTCACGCCATAGCAGCCGCAGCGTGCGAGCCAGGTAGGCGCCAGTCAGCAGCGTGCCCACCAGTGCCAGAGGAGCGAGCCAGGCGACATTTGGCGCGGAGAGTGCGGCGGCGATCACCGCGTCCTTTGAGAAGAAGCCACTCAGCGGTGGAGCACCCACCAGCGCCAGCGCTGCCAATGCGAAGCCGAGGAAAGTCCAGGGCCGGACGCGCCCTACACCCCGCAAGCGCTCCAGAGCCGTGCCGCCACGCGCATGCTGAAATTCACCGGCCGCTAAAAACAGACCGCTCTTGATGGCGGCATGGGCGAGCAGATGCAGCAACGCCGCCAGCGGCACACCGGCGCCGACCGCAATCAGCATCAGACCATACTGACTGGCGGTTGAGGCTGCCAGCAGGCGCTTGAGGTCACGTTCAGCCAGCGCAATCAGGCCCGCCGCCACGGTAGTAATACCGCCCACCAGCCCAATAGCGTGCAAAACGTTCGGCGCCAGCAGCGGCGCTACGCGGATCAGTAAAATGGCGCCAGCTGCCACCAATGTCGCCGAATGCAACAACGCCGACACCGGTGTTGGCCCCGCCATGGCGCGCATAAGCCAATCCTGCAAGGGGACCTGGGCGGACTTGCCCATGGCGGCCAGCAGCAACAAAAGCCCGGCCGCCACGGCGGTGCCTCCGTCGACATTCAGGGTGGCGGCGATCTGGCTGGTGCCTGCCGCCCCGATGAGGATAAATATAGCGATGTACAGACCAAGGTCGGCGCTGCGGGTGTAGAGAAAGGCACGGCTCGCGGCGTTCGCCGCTTCGGGTCGCTGAAACCAGAAACCGATCAGCAGGTAACTGCACAACCCGATCAGCTCCCAGGCGACGAGCACCAGAATCCAGTCGCCGGCCAGCACCAGGGCCTGCATGGCGGCAACAAACAGGGACATGAGGGCAAAAAATCGGGGTAAACCGGACTCCCGCTTCATATAGCCCACCGAATAAATCAGTACGCAAGTCGCCACGGCGGCCACCACCACACTGAACAGCGCGGCTAACGGCTCGGCGGTCAACCGCAAGGGCAGCTCCGGTAAGCCCGGTAACAGCAGGGTTGCGGAGTCACCACTTGCGATCGCCCTCAAAAGCTTAAGGCTTGCCGCCAGGCTAAGTGCGACCCCGGCCAACGCCAAAATAGCCGCTCCCCGGCGCAGCAGCAGAATGGCAGCGGCCGCAAGCAAAGGGAACACTATGGGAAAGACCAGGTCACTCATCCTTTCAGGTCTCCTGCCTCTTCCATCTCGACCGAGCCCTTGGCCCGGAAGCGTGCAATTGCGACGCCGAAACCGACGGCCATCTCCACTGCCATAACCGTCATCACCACCAGCACAAACATCTGTCCGGCGTAGACCTCCGGATGCAGAAAGCGCCAAAAGGCCACCAGGTTCACCAGCGCGCCCGCCAGAATCAGCTCCACGCCCATCATTATCATGACCAGATTAGTCTGCGAGAGCGCGCCATAGATACCGACACCAAAGAGAATGGCGCCGGTCAGAAGTGCCAGGATCAGTACCGGAGTCATTTTGAAGCCTCCTGCTCTTTATCACCGTTTCCCTTGTCGAGCTTTCCTGTGTCGACGCCGGGCTGGCGCACCGGAATCGCTACTGCCGTAGCCGCGATCATTGCGGTCAGGATGGTGATGGCGGCGGTCTCGAAAACCAGCATAGAGCGACCCAACATTTCAAAACCGAGTTCCCGCGTTTGCATTGCGGCATCCGGCGCCTCGGCGACTATCGGTCCCCAATCAGAGAACAGCGCTACCGAGATGGCGGTGGCGGCGGCAATGGCTCCGGCGCCAATCGAAAAGCGCTTCTGGTGGCTCATATCCATCCCGCCAAGCCCACCGGGGTCCATCATGAACATCACCATGAAGATGGCCATGATGCTCATTTCGGTGGCCATCATCATAATCTGCAGCACGCCCAGGAATTCGGCCTGCATGGCCAGAAACATGCAGCCCACGGCGGCCTGCGAAAACAGCAGCGCCAATGCAGAACGCACCATAGACGCAGTACGGAACACCGCCACACCGAAACCAATGGCTGCCAGCCCGAATACGCCGACAAAAAAAGCCTGAACAACCATTAAGGCACCACCAGGATGAGCAATCCGACTATCAAGATATTGAGCAATGCCAGAGGGATCCCGAGCTTCCAGCACCAGCCCAGCAGATCCGCCTCGCGAATACGAGGTAAATAAAAGCCGACCAACAACATCGATACGGCTACCGCCAGAGTCTTGATCAGGCTCCAGGCCCAGGGCGGCAAAAGCGGCCCCTGCCAGCCACCGAGAAAAAACACCGTGGTCGCGGCAGACAGGGTGATTACCATCACCAACCGTGCCAGCCGCAACACTGCCAGGCGCACGCCGGTGTATTCGGCGTCGACCCCGCCGGCCAACTCACCGGGTGCGGTAGGCAGGTCGAAGGGTGAGCGGAACGCCAACGCGATAGCGGCGATGAAAAACAACACAAAGCCCAGCGGTTGGTAAACGATGTTCCATAAACCGGCCTGAGACTCGACGATGGCACTGTTTAGCAGGGACTCAGCGCGCATGGCGGTCGCCGTAATGGGCATGACGATAAGCATGGAGTAGGCGATAAGCTGGCCGAGAAAGCGCCAGCCACCGACCATCGCGTAGGCGCCATTCGGGCCCCAACCCGCCATAATCAGCGATACCAACACATAGGCAAGCACCGCGTTAAGAAACAAGGCGCCGGTGGCCAGATCAGCGATGACCAGATCCGGCGCCAGCGGAAGCACGGCAGCACCGAGCACCGCTACCACCAGCAACAACACTGGCGCGGTCTCGAAAAACAACCGGTCGGGTTTGCGCGCCAGGATGGACTCCCGGCCCAGGTGCGACAGGCCCGCCAGCAGCGGCGCAACCGGTCGCAGGCGGCCGGTCGTTAGCCAGGCCTCAATCACAGCCAGTAACCAAGCGCCAACCAGCAAGGTGAGCAACACTAAGGCGACAGTCATGAGGTCACCTCCCAGGGCGAGAGATCCAGTGACCCGACCGCCACCAGGGCATCGCCCAGCTCCTGGCCCTCGACCAAATCGGCGACCAAGCCGATATGTTGGCTGCAGGCGCTATCCAGCTCGACCGATACCACCTGCCCTCGCTCCTGCGTTAGTCGCAATGTGGCGCGGCCACGCGGCGTTTCCACGGTCGCCTCTCCCGTTCCGGAAGGGTTGTCGATGGCGCGCAGCTTGGGGAGCTCAGGGTCTCCGGCCACCTCCACGAGGTCGAGACTGGTCATGATCTCAACATGCCGCTGCCGGAGACGCGCCCAGGCGTCCCCGGCGCTCTCAGCGCGCATTTCGAAACCCAGCTCGCGATACATTGCATCCGCCTGGCGGGCGTCTTCGGTTCGGCCGGAGGCGCGGGCCACCGGGCCTCGTAGATCCTGGGAGCCGTGGGGCAAAGCTCCGATGCCTTTCAAGCGCGCTTTGAGGAGGGGCGTATGCTCAAGCCGTGCAATGAGCGACTGCAGCGCCGGTCGCAGGGCGACAAGCTGCTCCCGGTCGGCGCGCTGGGTTTCCAATTGCAAAGCCGCCGCACGACGCGTTAACCAGACAAAGCTGAGCTGGCGCCCCAACTGAGCCAGCCAGCCCAGGTGGCTGGCGATGCGCTCGCGCTCAAGAGCGGCCGCCCGGCCCCGCTCGACGGCCGGATCTGGCTCCAGACCGGCCGCCTGCTCGATAGCGCGACAGGCCAAGAGGCGATAACTTACCGGTGCCAACGGCATAGCCGCCGCCAGGCGCTCGATGAAGGTTTCGACCGCCACCTCTTCAGATGACGTGTTCATAGCTACCAGAGATGTTGCTTGGCCCTCGGTCACCCCATCGCCGTCGAGCGTCAAGGTTAGCTTCAATCCGCCCGGCAAACCGGGAAAGCAGGGGCCGAAGGGCACCTCAAGCCAGTCCATTGCCAAACCATCGGCACTGCGGGGCAGGTCTTTGGTAACCTCGACCATGGACATGAATCCGGAACTGTCGTGGTCGTGGTCAGAATGATCATGCCCGTCATGGTCGTGCCCGGAATGGTCATGGTGGTGCTCGTGATCGTGCTCCGGCACCCCTTCCCTCACACCCTCGTCTTCTTCGGGCTTATGCGGCTCTAGATCCATGCCGCATTTGGGGCAGCTGCCCGGCTCGTTCTGTCTTATTTCCGGATGCATAGGGCAGATATATTCAGTACCGGATTGTTCTTGAGCCGTGCTCTGTTGGTGACCATGATCCTCATGCTCATGGCAATGAGCATGCTCGTGATCGTCGTCGCCCTGATGCTGTTCGTGGTCATGAGCGCGTTTATGGTTCTGGTGATGTTCGTGGTCGTGATGGTGCTCATGACTCTGCCCATGATCATTGTGGTGAGCATGGTGATGATCGTGTTCCTCGCTCTCATGCTCGTGGTCATGGTCATGTTCGTGGCCGTGGTGCTCGTGGTCGTGGTCGTGGTCGTGCTCCCCGGCATCCGAGTCGCCGCCGGCTTCGCGCGCCACCAGGTCCATACCGCATTTGGGGCAGCTGCCTGGTTCGTCCTCCACCACTTCCGGGTGCATGGGGCAGACGTACTCAGTTTTGGCTTGCAGGATTGATGAGTCAAAATCGTCAGGCGAGGCGGCGAAGGCGTCTTCAGCCAGCAACCGCTGCAGCCGAGTGGCCGCCTCCATCAGTTCGGTTTGTGAGAGATCCGCAGAAACGTCAGCTTGAGGTAAAGACGAAGGTGCTGACCCACCGAGCACTAGAATAGCTCGCGGCCTAGGCATCTGGGCGTAGAGCACTGCTGTGGCCTCATCCAACTTCTGAGATAGCTCACCGACAATCAGAAGCACAGTGGCATCGCGCGGCGTGGCGGCGATGCGCATGTCTGCGGCCGCCAGGTCCAGCCCATGCGCCAGGGCCACTTCCGGCCCAGGGACTACCAGGCAGCTCAAATTGCGCGCCAGAGCCTGCCCAACCCACCTTCGCAGGATAGATGGACGCCCTTTGCGTGCGCCGGCAAGTGTCGTTGCGGCCTCAGACATCACTGCCGCCTCAGAGCGCCCTGGCTCCATCCGTAAAGCAGCCCGAGAAAGAGAATCGCAAGAAACACGCCCATATCAAGTAAAGCAACCAGCCCTACCTCCTTGAACACAACCGCCCAAGGGTACATATAGGCCATCTCCATATCGAACGCCAAAAACAACAATGCATAACCGTAATAGCGCGCGTGATAGCGGCCCCAAACCGGATCCCGCGACAGCACCCCCGCGCTTGCCGGAACATCCTTGCCTGGCTCCTGCCGTGTGGCGCCCAAACTACGAGCTAAGCCATACAAGCTTAACACCGCACCCAGGATACCCAGTGCTAAACCCAGCAGTATTAGGTATTGTTGTGTAGCGCTCATAACGTTTAACTTCCCATCCTACTCTGGTTCAGGTTCGTGAGATTTAAATTTGGCATTGCAAAAGGACTTTGGAACCCCTTGCAATGAATGCCTCGACGAAGATCAGTTTCAAGTCTAGACACCCTCCCCGGAAGCGCAAATTTTCCCCCTAGCTGGGGACTCATGTACAAGAAACATCAATAGGAATTTTTGCGATCGGTTTCGTCCAGCGAAGCATCTGCGAGCTGAGGCCATTGACGCCAGCCAGGCAGAAACATGGGAACCCGCTGCATATAGGCGCGATAGTCATCACCAAAATGGTCAAGCATTTGCTTTTCTTCGCGTTTGGCAAGCCAGGTGTAAACAAGAACAATGACGGGGAACAGTCCAACCGAAAATAGCGTTGGCCAATGCACTACGCCCTCGCCGAATAGCGCAAGAAACAAGCCGGTATACTGAGGATGGCGAACGTAGGCATATAGGCCGTTGAGAACCAAGCGATCTTCATGGCGCGCCCGATACACTTGGCGCCACCCCTGAATGAACAGCCCAATGCCGATAAACACCAAGGTGTAGCCGGCCACCATCGCGACCATCATCCCGGTTTCCCCGAGGCCGACCAGCGTAGACCAGAGGTTGGAGCTTACATACTCACTGTCGAGCCCGAAGAAACGCACCAGCACGTAAATGGTAAGCGGAAAACCGTACATCTCGGCGTATAAGGCAATAATAAAGGCCTGGACGACGCCCGCCCCCGCCCACTCTCGCCAGCTTTTTGGGGCGAAGTAGCGATAGAAAAACCAGGATATCAAAACAATGAAAATAATTGCTAAGCCCCATGTCCCGGCATGGCTAGCTGAGTCACTCATAACTCTTCCCCTAAAGTAAGTCCTGCGCGCCAGCGCGTAAGCAATAGTTTTGTGGATGCGAAAATCACCCCAGTCGACAAAACTTTTTTGATTCAACATTGAACCGGGCACTTTTGTCCCGCAGGCTGACAAATATCTTCACGGCTTGAATCATCAATCCACAGCATCGCGAGGACACCTAAAGCCCCAGCGACCACTAACATACCGGCGACGCTGAGCGAATTGCCCGTTTGCTGAATCAACCAAGTCGCCGCCATTGGCGTAGCACCACCAATGACTCCTACCCCGAGGTTGTAGCTGATGGAATACCCCGTAAGGCGATCGACAGGAGGGAATAGCTCCACGAAGATTGCGGGGGCGGAGCCCAGAGGAATAGCTAACATCGCGATAAACAAAACTTGTCCGAGGGTAGCCGCGACTAAAGATCCCGCCTGCATCAACTCAAACAAGGGCCAGGCTGCCAAGGCCACTAAACCAAAAGAAAGGGTAATCCAGTGGGTCCTGAGCAAGTATCGATCTCCTATTAACGCGGATAGATATACAAGCGGCGCAGCTACGAGTAGCGCCAGCGAGTTAATCTGCATGGCGCGATCAAGACCGAAAGAAGCGTGCTCGTTTAACCAGTTGGGCAAATAAACCATGGGAATGTAAAAAAACACACCGTAGGCCGATGCAAACAGAATGGCTTGAGCCATTTGCTTACCATTGCGAGTAAACGCAAGCTTGAGGGGGGATCTCGGCTCCGCCTGATCTGAATAACTTTTAAACTCGGGAGATTTTGGTAACTTACGACGCAGATACATCGCTATACCACCTAAAAAACCGCCGAGAAGAAATGGAATTCTCCAGGCCCACTCGAGGACAACCTCCTTCGGGAAAACGGTAGTCACCAACGCAGCAAGTCCGGCACCTAAAAGCATTCCACTAATGGCACCTTGGTTCGCCCAGCTACCGGCTCGGCCTCTATGATCAGGGTCGGCGGTTTCAACCAGGTAGGTTACCGAGGAGGAAAACTCACCGCCCACAGACAAGCCCTGAACCAACCGAATGATCACCAACAGTATCGGCGCCCAAATTCCAATAACGGCATAGGAAGGCAGAAGGCCTAAAAACAGGGTCGGCAGAAACATTAACGCCACGGAAAGCAGCATTGTTTTACTGCGGCCAATGGTATCACCAAGCCAGCCAAACACGAATGAGCCAAGCGGGCGCATCACAAAACCAGCTGCGAAAACTCCGTAAGTTGCCAGAAGAGAAGCGACTTCATTGTCACTTGGAAAAAACAACTGGGAAAGAATACTGGCCATAAAGCCATAAAGGGCGAAATCGTACCATTCAATAACATTGCCCACATAGCCGGCAATTACAGCATTCTTGCGATTTTGCAAACCCGGAACCTCCTCCTCTTAAAATAATGATCACTTTTTACACAGGTTTTCTAGACCTTAGTCACTAGATTTTTTGCTAGGCCAATCCGCAAACGCCAAGAAATAAAGAAAGACGAGATTGACGAGCGGAATCAAAATCAAAACTCCCAAAATGCCCGGATAACCCGCACGCTGGCAAATGCGCCAGACCGGTATCACAACAATAACGGCAACAAACAGCATCCATAGCCAGTGCCCTGCGCCCATTGCGCCGCCAAACATATGGTTCTCCATCATGCTTTTGCTCCTCTGGTCGATTTCAGAATGTTAGTGATGATGAGCATGCGAGTGCTCGCCAGTCGGCGGCTCGATTCCTGAGGACTTTTTGAGGAAAATCTGCTCACCAACCGCAATAACAATCATCGCAACAACGGCCACCCCGATCACGAAGGGGTCAGTATTCAGCTTGACCCAGACAAAGCCTCCTAGCACGAGCAAGTCGAGGACAATTGCCGTAACGGGAATCCAGGCTTTGGCATTAAGCTCTTCACGCAAATAGCGGAGCACGCCCCAGTGAATGGCAATATCCATTATCAAGTAAAACACAATTCCCAGTGCTGCAATTCGAGACAGATCAAAAAATGCAGTAAGAAATAAGCCAAGCACTACAGTGTAGACCAGAGTGTGCTTTTGGATACTTCCGGGCATGCCAAAGTGACTGTGAGGTACCAGTTTCATTTCTGTCAGCATAGCGAGCATGCGCGAGACCGCAAAAATGCTTGCCAAAATGCCACCAGCGGTTGCCATCATGGCAATAGCCACCGTAGCCCAGACACCGTATTCCCCCAGTGCCGGCCGCGCCGCCGCCGCAAGAGAATAGTTTTGAGTTCTGATAATTTCGGCCAGCGAAAGATTACTCGCAACGGCAAAGCCGACCAATGTGTAGATCACCACGCAAGATACGATGGAAATCACAATGGCACGACCAACATTGCGCTTTGGGTCTTTCACCTCCGAGCCGCTGTTGGTAATGGTGGTGAAGCCTTTAAAAGCCAGTATCCCCAAAGCTGTTGCGCCTAGAAAGTTGCCAAAGGTTCCAGCCTCTCCCGGGTTTGAGAAGTCAACTGAGATGCTGTCCGCAACCCAGATTCCCACCAGCCCGAAAATGAGGATGCCGATAATCTTCAGAATTCCGACAAAAGAAGCCACACCTTGGATCAGACGATTACTTGAAAGATTGATGACAAAAGCTGCGAGGATAAGCAATACACCGAGAACAGGCACCATTATTCCGCCTTCGCCACTACCAAAAAGCTGCATAGTGTAGGCGCCGAAGGTACGCGCTAGAAAACTCTGCGCGATTACCATAGAAAAATACATCAGCAAGGCATTAAAGGCCGTGGGCAAGCGATTGCCGTAAGCCTTATGCAGGTACATGCCGATTCCACCTGCGGATGGCCAGGTGTTGGAAATTTTGATGTAGGAGTAGGCACTGAAGCCAACGACCACGGCAGCGGCCAGAAACGCCAGCGGAAATAGAACGCCGGTCATCTGCGCCATTTGCCCGGTTAACGCAAAGATGCCGGCGCCAATCATGACGCCGGTACCCAGCATTACCGTGCCCGGTAGTGTCAGGCTGCCTTCTTGGTAATGCGTCGTTCTGTCATCTTTCTTAGCCATGATTCCTCCGGCTTATTGTTTTTTCAACATATCGAATTAGAACCACATGCGAACGCCGACCACGACGCCGGTTTCAGACTCATCGCCACCGTCGGCTCGAATCTGGTCAGCTTTGTCTCCTAGAGACCGGCTCCAGTAAGCGCCAATATAGGGCGCGAATTCTCTGGCCAGCTCATAGCGATAGCGCAACCCTACACGAACATCATTGAAGCCGCTGGGCCGACCATAGTCTTCGGCGTCGGTCAGTGCGGCCGCAATCTCCAAACGCGGTTGGAGATACGATACTTGTGACAGGCGCAGGTCGTATTCGGCTTCAACACTCGCGGCTATATCTCCATCTTCATTGATCGTAATGGAGTTGTCCATTTCAAACCGATAGGGGGCTACGCCAAACAAACTGATCACAAAGTAGTTTTCCCGATTTGCGCCCGAGGCCAGCGAACCGCGGGTACCAATGCCGCCCTGCAGCTCCCAGAAGGGCGTAATCAAACGACTGGCCAACACCTCCGCGCTCTCCAGCTCGGTGGGCTCGCCGTCGTCTTTTTGGTTTTCGCCTTCGCTTTTAAAATAAATTCGGTTTCGGTCTCCGCCGTACCAGGCCAACATATCCCAGACGATCAAGCTTTCGTCATTGTCGGTGCGGGTGACTTCCAGCCGGTCAAACAGTACTTGACCCGTTCGGTAGGGTTTGACCGGTTCCGGCCAGTCGTCTTCAGCATGGCCCGCAAACACCGGGGCACTCACGCTAGCCAGCACGAGAGGCATAATGAATTTCAGATTTTTCATAACTCCTCCTTAGCTGACGTTGACTACGCGGAACATGCCCGCCTTCATGTGATACAGCAGATGGCAGTGAAAGGCCCAACTGCCGGGTGCGTCGGCGCTGATTTGCAACGAAACCACCTCACTGGGTTTGAGGCTGATGGTGTGCTTACGAGGGCGAGGGTACTGACCGTTTTCAAGCTCCATCCACATGCCATGCAAATGGATGGGGTGATCCATCATAGTGTCGTTCACCAGGATCAAGCGTAGACGCTCGCCGTGATGAAACTCCACCGGTCCATCGACTTCGGTGAATTTCACACCGTCAAAGGACCACATGTATTTTTCCATATTGCCGGTGAGGTGGAGCTCAATATCGCGCTCAGGCTCCCGTTCGTCCGGCCAAGGATGAGCACCGATCAAATCACCGTAAACCAGAACTCGGCGCTCGACATCCTCGAGGCCAACGCCGGGCTCGTTCAGGCGGCTGACCGGATTGCGGGCAATCATCGCCGCAGCGGGGCCATGGCCGCCCGGCGCGTGCTCTATGCCGAGATCCGGCGCTGAAGGCCGTTGTGGAGATTCAGCCATATGCCCGCCGTGATCACCGTGCATGTCGTGGTGCTCACCCATGGAGGCGTCATCGCCCTGGTTGGACGACATATCCATGCCATTCATGTCGTGGCTCATGCCCATAGCTGCCATGCCCCGCTCCGGCACCGGCCGTAACTCGGGCACTTGCGCTTCCTGCCCTACTTCAGTCGCGAGCGTGCCCCGCACATAGCCGCTTCGATCCATAGTTTCTGCGAACAGCGTATAGGGGCGGTCGCATTTTGGCGTCACGACCACATCGTAGGTTTCCGCCACACCGATGCGGAATTCATCCACTGTTACCGGCTTGACCGGCTGGCCATCGGCTGAAACCACCGTCATTTCAAGGCCCGGAATGCGAAAATCAAAAAACGACATGGCCGAGCCGTTGATGACTCTCAGGCGCACCCTTTCCCCCGGCTTGTACAGCGCCGTCCAGTTAGCTCCGTTGTCGCGGCCATTCATCAGATAGGTATAGGCCGAGCCGTTCACATCCAGCAAATCCCGGGAGCTCATGCGCATTTGATTCCACATCGAGCGCTGCTCCCAGGTTTTCGCGAGCCCCTGGCGGCGAATATCGGCAAGCGTGTCACCCAAGGTTCGCTGCTGGTAGTTGTAATAACCCTCCGCCACCGTCAGGTTGCGGAACACCTCGTGAGGGTCTTCAAAAGTCCAGTCACTCAGGACGACTACATGCTCGCGATCCGCGCCTATATCGCCATCCGCCGGGTCGATTACCAGTGGCCCCAGGTGACCGAGTTGCTCCTGCAGCCCCGAGTGGCTGTGATACCAGTAGGTTCCGTTTTGCTGAACATCGTATTCGTAATGAAAGGTTTGTCCCGGCTTGATACCGGGAAAACTCACGCCAGGCACGCCATCCATATTTTCAGGCAGAATGATGCCGTGCCAATGGATCGAGGTGTCATCAGCAAGCGAGTTGGTGACGTTGAGGCGAGCTTTCTGTCCTTCTTTCAGCCTGATCAGCGGCCCGGGCATGCTGCCGTTAATGGTGATCGGCCTGCCGATCTTTCCACCAATATTCATCTGCTCCCGGCGAATATGCAGATCGACCGCAGAGTCAGCGTTGACAGCATCGCCATAGCTTCGTCCCAGAGGAGACGCCCAGGTCGGCGCCATCCTGGCCATAGCGAGGCCCGATGCCACCCCGATCGCCGATTTGATAAAGCGTCGACGGCTCGCCTCTATCGGTTTTCCCATCATGCAACCTCCTGACTCTTATAAACTCTCGCAAAATGGATCTGACTCCAGGGCCCACCACCAGGCGGTAGCCCAAGCTAATGATGAGGAGCTTCAGCGGAACCCCGAGCGGTCAAGACTTGATACTGCTCGGGGGACAGCTCGGGAAGGCGTCTCAAGAAAGCCACCATGCTCCAGATTCGCTCGTCATCATGGTTTGGACCCCAGGCCGGCATGCCGGAGGCTTTGATGCCGTGTTTGATGACCCAAAACCTATGTTGGGCCCGCGACTCAAGATCCTCTTCCCCTTGATGCGGTTGCGTCAGATTTGGTGGCGCGGGATTGAGGCCCAAGGTGAAATCACTCTCGTCCTTGCCCGGTTTGAGATGGCAGCCGGCACACATGTCATTGTAATCAGCGCCCCCGGCCAGCAGGCGCTCGGACCTGTCCAGATCCGCGGGCACTTCAATCCCGCTTGACGCCCGGTCAACCGAGCGTTCGCGCAGTGTTTCCAGCGCCCAATAAGTCAGTGGCGTATGGTGATCGTCCGCGCCGACGGGATACAGACCCGAGTAGATGAACGCTAAAGCCGCCGCTATGGCAATGACGAGCGCAGCGATTAGGCATTTGATGCAAGGCAGAAACCTAGGGGCCGTCATGTGCTCTCCTTTAAGCTTTAGTGGTCGTGTTGGGACTTACGAGTTGCGTCATCATCGGACTCGGAGTGCCTGTGCTCGGACTCCTTTGAGTCGGCATCCTTCTTATCCATGTGCTGCTTGCACTTCTTCATCATGGCCTGCATGACCGGGTCATCCATGTCCATCTCGGCGTGGTCCATGTCTTTCATTTCTGAGCATTTCGGCTTTTCGGCCTCTTCCATATGCTCCGAAGGTTCATGCGCCTGCACGGCTAGGACCAAAATAAGCGCTGGCAAGACGGCCAACCAACGTAAAGTTTTGTATGTCATGGGGTAACTCCTCAATTGGAACGAAAGTGAACAGCCATTGCTGTTTTCTACAAACAAGACTCAGGGTGACAAACAGGCCCTGTCCGCCAGATGACTCAAACATTACATTTTTGTAATGTTTGTGTAACCTTGTCGTTGGGCACCGTCAGCTACACTCGCGCGATGCGGATCAAAGATGCGAATCAAAAGAGGTGCTTCATGCGACTGCTGGTGGTAGAAGACGAAGTGAAAACAGGTGACTATCTCCGTCAGGGCTTAACCGAAGCCGGCTTTATGGTCGAGCTGGCGCGCAACGGGCTCGACGGCCACCACTTGGCGATGACGGAGTCATTCGAGCTGATCGTTCTGGACGTCATGCTGCCAGATGTGGACGGATGGCGCATCGTGCAGTCATTGCGCGAAGCTGGCCGCCAGACGCCGGTGCTGTTTCTCACCGCCCGCGACGCGGTAGATGATCGTGTTAAGGGCCTGGAGCTGGGAGCGGACGATTACCTCGTAAAACCGTTTGCCTTTACGGAACTTCTGGCCCGAATACGCACCTTGCTGCGCCGGCCGTCCACACCGACCCTATCGGAACAGCTGGAAATCGCCGACCTGTCCCTTGATCTACCAAAACACCGCGTTACCCGCGCCGGAAAGAGGATCAATCTCAGCCACAAAGAATTTTGCCTTCTGGAGCTTTTGGTCCGTCGGCGTGGTGAGGTGTTGCCTCGTTCGCTCATTGCTTCCCAGGTATGGGACATGAACTTCGATTCCGACACCAACGTGATCGATGTGGCCATTCGTCGGCTGAGGGCCAAAATTGACGATGATTTCGAGCCCAGACTGATTCACACAGTGCGCGGCATGGGGTACAAGCTTGACGTGGAAACCGACGATGAAGATCACTGACCGGCCACCACTGTCGCTGGCCGCCCGGGTCATGATATTTGTGGGACTGGCGATTGGGCTCAGCCTCATCTTGATCGGAAGTCTGCTCCTCAGTGCCGTTGAGCGTCACTTTGCCGAACAGGATGCCGGTGAACTAGCGGTGATGACCCAAGCCGTCGCCAAAACCTTGCTGAACGGTGGCAACGATTCCGCACAACAGAGTGATGCCCTGGCCAACGCCATATCCGGACATCACGGTGTCTTTTTCCAGGTTCGAAAGGCGCAAGGCGACATTATCTACAGCATGCCAGGAGCCAACCTGACTCAAGTAACCGACACGCTCGCCCCCACCTCCGAAATTAACGTAGAAAACGTGCAAACCTGGCAGGACGGCGATAAGACCTTCCGGGGTGTAGTCTCTGACGTTGAAGTCGGGGGCCGAAGCTACTCAATCACTACGGCGATTGACATGGGCTTCCACCTGGAGTTTCTGCGAAGCTTTCGCCGTGCTTTGTGGCTTATCATGACCCTAGCCGGTGCTATTACCCTTCTGGCCGCCTGGTATGGCATTCATCAGGCCCATGCTCCCCTGCGCAGGCTATCCGACAGGATGGGAGACATCCAGGCCGACCGACTCCATGTGCGCTTCGACCCCGCCTCGGTGCCATCGGAATTACAGGGCCTGGTAATCTCGTTCAATCACATGATCGGGCGGCTGGAAGACAGCTTTACTCGCCTATCGCATTTCTCGGCCGACATCGCACACGAATTGCGGACACCGCTCACCAATCTTATCACCCAGACCCAGGTTGGGCTGGGAAAGGCCAGAGCCTCCGAGGAGTATCGTGAGCTTCTGTACTCCAATCTGGAAGAGCAGGAACGACTGGCCAAGATGGTCAATGACATGCTGTGGCTGGCCAAAAGCGACCATGGCCTGCTCAAGCCGGTACAGACACCATTGGATTTAGCGAGAGAGGTGCATGCGCTGTTCGATTTTTTCGAGGCACTGGCGGAAGAGAAGCGTATCAGCCTGACACTGGAAGGTCAGGCACCGACGATACTGGGCGACCGCGCTATGCTGCGACAGGCAATTTCCAACCTTTTGTCCAACGCCATTCGCTACACACCGTCGGGTCAAACAGTACTGGTACGGCTGGTCCGGCTCTCGGATCGTCGCGTTTCTCTGAGTGTGCTGAACCCTGGACCGGAGATTCCCTCCGAGCATTTGCCCAACATTTTTGACCGCTTTTACCGTGCCGATCCTTCGAGGACCCGCCAAAGCGAAGGTGCGGGGCTCGGCTTGGCTATTGTAAGATCAATCGTCGAGGTTCATGGTGGTCAGGCGGAAGCGGCCTCCTCCCCAACTAGAACCACGTTTACCCTCTATTTCCCTGCTACCCAAAGCCACGCCTAACCGACGATATGAGCTACGCCGAATATAACGGATTTTGAGACGCGCGAGTCGTTCTTCGCAAAACGGACTTCGGGGGGATACACTGGGTCCACATTCATCAATGACTATAAAAAAGCGCAGGCGGTGAAGGTCGGTGGAAGAAAAAAGCGCCGACTTCCCCGACGCACTTATTGTGAACTGTAGTGGTCAACTAATACCGGACAGTGATTTAGGTTTTTCTTCGGCCACCGCAGGGGCGATCCCGCCGTTGTAGCTGTGAGGCCTGTGGTAATTGTAGTAACCCATCAGATAGTCACCGATATCTT